>Ga0181567_10001494_pt1 | contig 17687 bp, 11 predicted proteins | sample 101ome_14_FD_133761 | JGI IMG/M metagenome (GOLD analysis project Ga0181567, IMG submission 133761) | Coastal salt marsh microbial communities from the Groves Creek Marsh, Skidaway Island, Georgia - 101403AT metaG (megahit assembly) | ecosystem: Environmental > Aquatic > Marine > Intertidal...
ACGCGCTGAAAACGCGTGCACCGTAACGGAGCGAAACGTCTCGCCCGGACGCAGCACCACGGAGGGAAAACCGGGCTGATTTATCGAATCCGGATAGTGCTGCGTTTCCATGCACAGCCCGTGATAGCGGTCGTATACGGCCCCTTCTTTTCCGCGCAGACCGTCCAGGTGAATCCCGGAATAGACCTGAACGCCCGGCTCCGTGGTATAGAGAGTCAGCACGCGACCGCTGTGCGGTTCGTAGAGTTCGGCAGCCAAACCAGGTTCCGCGCGTCCTCCGTTGTCCAACGCATAGTTGTGATCGTAACCGCCAATATCGATCTGCCCGATGCGACCGCCCACCGAGGCGGGAAGCGTGAAATCGAGCGGCGTGCCGGCCACCGGCAGCAGACGCCCGGTCGGAATCAGCGTTTCGTCTGGCTCAGTATAATACCGCGCGTGCAGAGTCAATATATGATCCAGCACATCACCCCCACCCGCTAGGTTAAAGTAGGAGTGATTGGTCAAGTTGATAGGCGTAGGTCGGTCGGTGGTCGCTTCGTACTCAATACGCAGCGCACTTTCACCTGTCAGAACGTAAGTTACCGTCACCGAAAGCGTTCCCGGATAGCCCTCTTCACCGTCGGGGCTCGTATAGTGCAGGCGCAGCGCCTCGCCGTCGGGCCGCTCGACAACTTCGGCGTCCCAAACGACTTTATCGAACCCCTTAATACCCCCGTGCAAATGGTTGGGTCCGTTGTTTACCGCAACGTCGTACGTAGTTCCGTCTAGCGTAAACTGCCCTCCCGCAATCCGATTGGCCACGCGGCCAGTTATACAACCAAAGTAGGGGTTTTCCGTTTCGTATTGAGCGAGATTGTCGAATCCCAAAACAACGTCCCCCAGCGTTCCACTGCGATCGGGTACCCAAAGTTCTGTCAAGATACCGCCGTATGTAATCACGCGCGCCCGTGCACCGCGCTCGTTGCTTAACGTATAAATTTCAACTGCTTGTCCATCACGTGTCGTGCCAAAAGACGCCTGTTGCACTGCTGCCTCCACTGTATGAGTCCATGCGGCAATAACCGCCATTATACACGCTGATACTCTCATTGATGACACTCCTCTCTCGCTTGCGCACCCTCTCTGTGAGACGTAAAATAAGAAGTCAAATTTGTCACACCAACCCCTTTTGAGAGGCCTACCCCTATGAAATGCACGCTGTCTCTACTCATGCTCATCGCGCTGTATGCCTGCGGCGGCAGCAGCGATAGCGCGACAGAAAAAAAGCCACAAGTCGGCTTTGTAACCAATGGCGTAGCGTCTTTTTGGGTTATTGCATCAAAGGGCGTGGAAGCGGCCGAGCAAGCATTCGACGTGGACGCCGAAGTCCACATGCCCGGCGAAGGCGTCGCCGATCAGAAGCGCATCGTTCAGGCCCTGCTCGCGCGCGGCGTCGATGGCATAGCAATTAGTCCCATCGATCCAGACAACCAACTCGACCTGCTTAACGAAGCGGCGGCCAACACCCATCTAATAACGCACGACTCAGACGCTCCGGACAGCGACCGCCTGTGCTTTGTTGGCATAGATAACTACTCAGCCGGCCGCGAATGCGGCAAACTCGTTAAAGAAGCCCTTCCCGATGGCGGGCAAATTATGATCTTTGTCGGCCGGCTCGAGCAGCTCAACGCGCGCCAGCGACGACAGGGTCTCATTGACGAACTGCTCGACCGATCCAACGATCCAACGCGTTTAGATCCCAACAGTGGCCCCATCGTCGGCGACCGGTTTACGGTTCTCGATACGCGCACCGACCAGTTCGACTATGCCAAGGCAAAAGCTCAGGTCGAAGACGCCATCGCCAAGTATCCCGAACTGAGTGGCGTAGTTGGCCTCTTTGCCTACAACCCCCCCATGGCGCTTAAAGCCGTGCGCGAGGCGGGCAAAGCCGGCCAGATACAAATCATAGCCTTTGACGAGGATGATGAAACGCTGCAGGGCATTATCGACGGAGACATTTACGGCACAGTAGTGCAAAACCCCTACCGCTACGGCTACGAATCAGTGCGTATCCTAGCCGCTCTAGCGCGCGGTGATCGCTCCGCCCTACCACCCAACAACTACCTAGATGTACCGGCTAGGCGCATCACCAAAGACAACGTCAGCGCGTTTTGGAGCGAACTTAAAACGCTCACTGGAAGCGCTCAATAATGCAGCTTTTACAGGCGCGCGGCATCGGCAAATCCTTTCCCGGCGTGCGCGCGCTGCACTCGGTAGACCTGCACGTCGATCGAGGGGAAGTCCTGGCTTTAATCGGCGAAAATGGGGCGGGCAAAAGCACGCTGATGAAAATACTGGCCGGCATTCAGCTCCCGGATGAAGGCGAGATCTCCGTAGAGGGCGCGCCGGTTCGCATCGATTCTCCGCGCCGCGCAACCGAACTGGGCATCGCCCTTATTCACCAAGAGCTCAATCTGTGCGACAACTTGAGCGTGGCCGCCAATATTTTCCTCGGTCGCGAGGCGCATCGACGCGGCATTATGGACCTGCCCGCAATTGAGCGAGGCGCCCGCGAAGCGCTGGAGCAGATTGGCCTCGACGTCGATCCCTCTACCCCTCTCTCGACGCTGTCTATCGCCCAACAACAAATGGTGGAAATAGCCAAAGCCCTATCGACGCGGGCGCGCATTATCGTCATGGACGAACCAACCTCAAGCCTGACAAACGAAGAGGCTACCGCTCTTTTCTCTGTTATAGGCGAACTCCGTCAGCGAGGTGTATCCATCATTTATATATCCCATCGCCTCGGCGAAATCTCTGCGCTGGCTGACCGCGTCTGCGTGCTGCGCGACGGAGAGAATGCGGGCCAGCTGCTGCGCGATGAGATCGACCGCGAACGCATGGTGGCGCTTATGGTCGGACGCGACGTGGACCAATTCTACGCACGCACAGTGCACGCGCCCGGCGAGGTAGCCCTAAACGTAGACCATTTGATTGTTCCAGCATGGCCACAGCACGCACTCAGCTTCTCCATACGCTACGGGGAAATTGTCGGCATCGCGGGCCTTGTAGGAGCCGGCCGCACCGAGCTCCTGCAGGTGCTATTCGGCATTGAACCTGCGCTTGGCGGCACGATGAACGTAGGCGGCCAGCGCGTCTCACCGCGCACGCCGCGAGACGCTATTCGAGCGGGCCTGAGCCTATTGCCAGAAGATCGCAAGCTGCAGGGACTGGTAACGGAAATGAGTATACGCCACAATATTGGTTTGCCGGGCCTCCGCATACACGCGCGCAGCGGCGCTTTTATCGACCTTGCTCGCGAGGCATCTGACAGCGAGCAGGCCGTCAAACAGCTATCCATTCGCACGCCGGACATAGACCAACAGACGCGCCATCTCTCGGGCGGAAACCAGCAGAAAGTGGTCCTCGGCAAATGGCTCGCCCTCAGTCCGAACGTGCTTCTTTTAGACGAGCCAACGCGCGGCGTAGATGTGGGAGCCAAAGAAGAGATTTACCGCCTCATGGAGCAACTGGCCGGCGAAGGCGTAGCAATCCTCTTCGCCTCGAGTGAAATGGAGGAAATTCTCGGCATGGCCGATAGAGCGCTCGTCATGCACGAAGGCCGCATTACCGGCCAGCTTCAACGCGACCAACTGAGCGAAGAATCCATCATGCATTTGGCAACGGGAAGGGCGGCCTGATGAAAAAAATACTCGGAATCTTTGGTCTGCTCGTTGCCGTCTTTGCGCTGACCTGGGCCATTGAACCCAAGTTTGCCAGCGCCTATAACTTGCAAAACATCATTCGATGGACTTCCCTTTTTGGCATCATAAGCATCGGCGCGGCATTCGTTATCATCACCGGGGGAATTGACCTGTCTATTGGCTCTCTTATCGGCCTGGTAGGATGCACGCTGCCCCTCCTCCTCAGCGCAGGATATTCGCCGCTAGTTTCAATCGGGACCGTATGCGCTCTGTCGCTGTGCATTGGCCTACTTCACGGCCTCCTCATTACCCGAGTTCATCTGCAGCCCTTTGTCGTCACGCTGTGCGGCCTGCTGCTATACCGCGGTTTGGGTCGTTGGATTACACACGATCAGGTACAGGGCTTCGGCTCATCGTACGAACCGTTGCGCGCGCTAGCCATCGGAAAAATTCCTCTTTTCGGTGGCTTCTCGCTCCCCATCCCCTTCCTCATCTTGGTTGGGTTGGGCCTGGCGGCGGCCGCCTTTCTCAACCGTACGATCTGGGGGCGCTATCTACTGGCGCTAGGCCGCAACGAAGAAGCCGCCCGCTACAGCGGAGTCCCTATCGAACGCATGAAGATACTGGCCTACATTATTTGCTCGGGCACGGCGGGATTGGGAGGCATCCTCTTCGCCCTCGACGTCAACTCGGTGCAGCCAGCGGGCCAGGGCAACTTTTACGAACTCTACGCCATTGCCGCAGCCGTCCTCGGCGGATGCTCGCTGCGAGGAGGCGAGGGCTCTATACTGGGCGTTATTATCGGAGCAGCCGTTATGCGCGTATTATACAATGCCATTAACGTGCTAGGCATACCCACTCAGCTAGAGTTTGCCATTATTGGCATCGTCATTCTCACCGGAGTCATCGCCGACGAACTGATTCGCCGCGTTGCAGCACGTCGCAGCACTTGAATCTGTCCGTAGGCAACAAGCTTGCGCGAAACGCATCTACCCAATGGGGTGCGAATGGACGCACGTGGATAGCGCAGCTTCCCTCTATAGTAGAGCGCTCTATGCGCCGCTGGTCTCTAGAATCCATCGGAACGCCCTTTCCCGCAGCGCAGTATAGCTTTGTCGCTCCGGCTCGGTTGGCAGGCGGGCGAGAAGCCGTCTTAAAAGTGGGCTTTGTCCACTCCGCTTCAGACGACATAGCGCGCGAGATCGCCGCCCTAACTTGCTATGGTGGAAACGGCGCCATAGCACTGATTGAGCACCATGCGCCGGACGGTGCGCTGCTTTTAGCGCGCGCCCGCCCCGGCACGCCGCTGGCCGACGAAAGGGACGACGAGCGCGCTACGCACGTGGCTGCGCGCTCCATGAAAACGCTCTGGCGCGCAGCTCCCACCACAGATCTCCTCATCCCCGTCAGCCTCTGGGGACAGCAGCGCCTGTCGCTCGAAAGGGATGCGGTTCCATCGGCGCTAGACGCAGCCCTAGCGCCAAGAGCGCACGGTCTCTTACGCGACCTCCTCAATGCACCGAACAAGCCCGTGCTCTTGCACGGCGACGTACACCCTTGGAATCTTCTACGCGTGGGCGACGAAGTCTATGGAGCCATTGATCCAAAGGGGTGCTACGGAGATCCCCTCTACGAAGTTATCGCTTGGCTGCGCAATTGGCCCGCAGGACTAGATCACTTCCCCAACCCCTCCGATGCGATGCAAAAGCGCGTAGAGTGGCTTTCACACGAACTGGGCTATCCGGTCGAACAGATTGCGGCATGGGGGTTTGCCGGCCTCTTTCTCGACGCCTGGCACGACAGCCTCCGCAATCCGAGCGATCCCTACCCAACGCACGTAATGCGCTGTGCCGCTCTCTTGGCCCCTCTTGCAACATAGCAAAGCCGCTGCCCAATCGGGACCATAGAGTACCCCAAACACAATGCTCATGCCGTTTGGCCTATAGTTCTTTTGTACCCTATCATTTGCAGTGCGATTGAATAGATACCCAAACCGATTGGAACAAGACCACCATCCCGCTCATGCTGACCCTATACATTTTTGCCGCCATCGTCTTGGCACGCGTCGAGACCGCATCGGCGGCACCGCAGTTCGCCGACGCGCACTTGGAGCAATCCGTGCGCGTGGAACTGGGCCAGTTACAGGGAGAACTTCGCGCAGAGGACTGCGCACATATGCTCTTTCTCACCGCCGAACGGGCTCAAATCGAACAGCTGGAGGGCATCGAGCAGTTGCTCGACCTTCGCCTGCTACAGCTTGCACACAACGAAATTGTCGACCTACAGCCGCTCGAATCGCTAGTGGCTCTGCGCGAATTACACCTGTCTAATAATCCGCTGCAGTCCATTGCCCCACTGCATCGACTCAACCAGCTAGCGTATCTAGATTTGAGCAACACCGGCGTGCGCGACCTGGCTCCCATCAGTGCGCTGCCCGCACTTACCGAACTCTCGCTCAGCGGCAACGCACAGCTCGACTTGCAGCCCTTGATGCGCATGCACCAGCTGCGCAAACTCTCTCTGGGAAAGAGCGAGATCGGAGATATTAGTGCCCTTGCTGCGCTCCGTGCGCTGGAACGACTTTCCCTGGCCAACAACCGCATCTCCGAGTTGGAGCCGCTGCGCGAACTCACTCAGCTGACGTCGCTCAACGCGTGGCAAAATGAGATAGAGAATCTGACCCCCCTAGAAGGGCTGCCTAGTCTACAGTATCTCAACCTATCGGCCAACCGCATCACGCACGTGAGATCGCTCTCACAGCTGAGTCGACTACACACTCTGCGCCTTACGGGCAATCGCATAGAGGACGTCGCCCCTCTAGCCAACCTAGTCGACCTAGCCGAACTCCGCCTTGGGTCAAATAGAATCGTTGACGTGCGCCCGCTGGCAAAACTGGACCATGTGGCCGTGCTCGACCTCAACGACAATGCCATACGAACCATTGAATCGCTGGGTACCCTGTCCCAACTAGAGGTGCTCAGAATAGCGGAGAATCGTATAACGGAGTTAGGTGCACTCTTGGCACTGCCCGCCCTGCGCATAGTTGAAGTATGGGGGAATCCACTTTCTGATGCGGCTCTCCAGCATATAGAGACGCTGCGAGAACGCGGCGTAGAGGTTCAGCACTAGTGGGAAAGAAACGGGCTATGGCTTTTCCAACGCATTCAAGAGGCGCTGGCGGACGTCTTCCAAGACTTCGTAGTCTTCTATCTTTGTGCCCTCTGAGCTGAGCACGTAGAACGCGTCGGCGGCACGCGATGCCACCGTATCGACGAGGGCCATGTGGATATCGAGCTTCGCCTCGCCTAGCGCATAGGTTATTCGGTAGAGCAAGCCGACGTCGTCTTGGGCGCGCACGTCGATGACCGTGTATTGACCTGAAACTCCGTTCTCAAATTCAACCTGCGGCTGCTGGACATAGCGTCCCCGCTTGCGCTGACTCCAGTGTTCGCTGTGCTGATGTATCAACTCGCGCGCTTTCTGTCCGCGCTCCAGCACGTCACCCAACCGTTCGATAACGCGTTCTTTTTTCCAGTCCGCTAGGACAGACGTGCCGTCCACGTCTTGCACTTGGAAAATGTCTAGTGCGATGCGATCTTCACGCGTATTTACATCAGCGCGCAGAATATTGAGGTCGTTTACCGCCAACGCGCCGCAGATTTTGGCCAATATCTGCGGCCGGTCACGCGTGCAAACCACAATCTCTGTAAAGTCAACGCGCTCGACGAACGCCGCTGTGAACGCGTCCGCATCGCCCAGCTCTTTAATCAGATCCAGATGCGCTTCTACCTGCTCTATGTCATAGGCTACCAGATAGCGCGGCGGCAGCTGTTCTACGTGTGCCTGCAGTGCGGCAATCTTATTCGTCGGCCAACGCCCCGTCGCCGATGCGATATGCCCATCGAGAATCTGGCGAGCGCGCTGGCGCTCTTCCAGTGCCTGCATACCCGACTTTAGCTGTTCGGCCGTTTTGTAGTAGAGTTCCCAAAGCAGCGCCCCCTGCCATTCGCTCCAGGCATCCGGTGAAACAGCGGATAGATCCGCATAGGACAAGAGATACAGCGCACTCAGCCACTGCATATTGGCAAAATCACTGGCAAAGTCGCGAATCATTTCGATGTCGTCCAAGTCTCGACGACGCGAAATCATGACCATATCCTGGTGGCGTCGCACTAAAAACACCAGCAGGCGACGCTCGTCCTCAGGCAGCGCTAAGCGTTCGACCAACTCCTTGGTCATTTCAACGCCACAGGAGATATGCTCCTGTCGCTTCCACTTGCCAACGTCGTGAAGCAGCACGGAGAGGTAGAGCAGGTCTTTGCGTTCAAACTCGGCAAACGCCTGCGCCAACATGGCCGGTGCCTGATCACCGCCGAGCGACTCGAGATTCTCCAGCGCGACCAGCGTGTGCTCATCCACTGTATAGATGTGATATATATCGTATTGGACTAGGCAATCGAGCCCGCCAAATTCTGGCAGATAGGCGCCCAGGACGCCGAGTTGGTGCATCGAGCGCAGCGTCTTGGATACGCGCGTTCTGCGCTTGAGTATGCGCATAAACACCGCGCAGGCTTCTGGATCGGCGCGCAGCGCATCGCCTATCAGGTTTAAGCTGTTCTTTACCGTGCGCTTTACCTCTTCACTCAGCCTCAGATTTTTAACTTGAGCCATGAGAAATATGCGCAGCAGGCGCACCGGGTCTTCGGCAAAGTAGTCCTCGCCGTCGGAAAGGAGAATCTCCCCGTCCACCGAAAGCACGCCGTGCTCGATATACTTGCTGCGCGCACTTTGCCGTGGCTTACGAGTCAGTCGCTCAAACGCCAAATCAACCAGATGGAACACCGCGCGCGCGTGGTGGTAATAATCGTGCATAAAGCGCTCGACGCCGAGCTCATGCCCCCCGTCGCGATATCCGAACGATTCGGCGATTTGCATTTTGAGGTCTTGCTCAAGCACGTCGCACTTACGCCCAACGGCAAAATGCATTTGGTGACGCACGCGCCACAGGAAAGCGCGAGCCCGCTCGATGGCCTCAACGTCTCCACTTTCCAGATAGTGGGACCAAAGGCTCGTCGCATCGGCCTGCTGCTTCTGCGACTTCATTGCCCATTCTAACGCTTGAATATCGCGCTGGCCGCCGGGACTCTCTTTAATGTTGGGCTCGAGAAGCTGCACCGAATCCTTGTTGTCGATGCGCGCCTGACGCCATTTGTTTATCTGAGTTGGGACGCTCTTGGGCAATCGACTAAAGAGGCGCTGCACGTACTCCGCAAATAGTTCGCTATCACCGGCGAGTAGGCGGCCGTCCATCATAGCCGTGCACGACTCGACGTCCTCGCGTGCCATCTTGACGACTTCCGCTATAGTGCGGCTGCTGTGTCCGACGTCAAACCCCAAATCCCACAGCGGATGCAGCACACCGGAGATAAACTCCGGCGACTTGTCCCCTTCTTTCTGGAATAGAAAGAGTAGATCGATATCCGAGTGAGGCGCCATCTCTCGGCGACCAAATCCACCTAACGCCACGAGCGCATGCAGCTTTGGGTCACTACTATGCGTCGACTGCTCGTAGGCTGACGTTACAATGGCATCTGCTAAGTCCGTTATCCGACGCGCCACCGCGAGGCCATTTTCATCGAGCTGTTCTAGCTGTATTTCACGCAGAGCCTGTTCACGCACCGTGCGCGCGACGTCCGTCCACTCTTCTGAGGCGGCGTTATCTAGCGCCGCTTTCCACTTCGAGCTCATCGGGCAGCCTTGCGCGGTCGCCCTGCAGCCTTGGCACGTGCAGCGGAACGCCGACTCGCCGTCGAGGCCGAAGTCTTACTGCGAGCGCGCCGTGCCGCCGGCCGCTTTGCCTTGGGACCCAATACGGCACTCAGGACTTCGTCCATGTGCTCGACGAGCACAAAATTTAACCGCTGACGAATCGTCGCCGGCACTTCTTCCAAATCGACGCCGTTCTGCTTAGGTAAGACGACGGTGCGAATGCCTGCTCGCTGAGCAGCCAATACCTTGTCGCGTATACCGCCCACTGGCAGGACCCGTCCACGCAGCGTAATCTCTCCCGTCAAAGCAACCTGCGCGTCAATAACTCTGTTGGTGAACAGCGAGACGAGCACGGCCGTAAGCGCAATGCCAGCTGACGGTCCCTCCTTGGGCGTCGCACCGGCCGGCACGTGCAAATGAACGTCCGATTCGTCTATCAGCTTGGCCGATATGTTTAGCGCATCTGCCTGCGAACGCAAATAGCTGAGTGCAGCCTGCGCAGACTCTTTCATAACGTCGCCCAGCTGCCCCGTCAGCATGAGGTTCTTACGCCCCGACATGCGCGTAGCTTCTATGAGAAGGATTTCGCCGCCGGCCGCCGTGGCAGCCAGTCCCGTTACGACCCCAACGGCTGGCTCTCGCCCAGCTACCTCGTGAAAGAAGGGAGCCGGACCCAACAGTTTTTCTACCTGTTTACGTCCGACGTTGACCCGCCGCTTCCGCCCTTCGACAAACTGACGGGCCACTTTGCGACTCAGACTGCCCAGCTGCCTCTCTAAGTTGCGCAGCCCCGCCTCTCGCGTGTAGTCGGCAATCACGTGCTCAAGCGCATCGTCATCGAGCCGAAAATGTCTGTCTCCTATGCCGTGTTCGGCCAGCTGACGCGGCAGCAAATGACGTCGCGCAATTTGCACTTTTTCATCCGGAGTATACCCGGGGATCGCTATTTCCTCCATGCGATCACGCAGGGGGCCAGGCACCGGTGCCAGCAAGTTTGCCGTCGTGATAAACACGACCTGTGACAAATCGAATGGCACGTCGAGATAGTGGTCGACAAAAGTGTCGTTTTGCTGGGGGTCGAGGACTTCTAAGAGTGCGGCGGCCGGATCTCCGCGAAAGTCCAACCCGAGTTTGTCGATCTCATCCAGCATGAGCACGGGATTGTTGCTCCCGGCTTTGCGCAGACCCTGAATAAGCCTTCCCGGCAGCGCGCCTACATAGGTTCGCCGGTGGCCGCGAATCTCAGACTCATCGCGCACGCCTCCAAGGGAAATGCGCGCAAACTTGCGACCCAGCGCGCGGGCAATAGAACGGCCCAACGACGTTTTGCCCACACCAGGAGGACCGACAAAGCACAGAATGGGCCCCTTCATATCGCTGCGCAGGGCGCGCACGGCTAGGTATTCCAACACGCGCTCTTTGACTTTTTCCAGCCCAAAATGATCCTCGTCGAGAATCTGTTCGGCCTTAGCCAAATCCAGATGATCTTCTGTACCATGCGACCAGGGCAGTTGAATCAGCCAGTCCAGGTAGGTGCGCACCACGGAGTATTCGGGCGAGCTCTGCTGCATTTGCTGCATGCGATCCAGTTCGCGCGTAGCTGCCTCCATCGCCTCCTCAGGCAGATTCGCCGCGTCAAGCCGATCGCGCAGTTCGTCCACTTCGGCCATCATCGGATCGGATCCGCTCAGCTCTTTCTGAATCTGTCGCAGCTGCTCGCGCAGAAAGTACTCGCGCTGAGATTTACCGAGTTTCTCCTGGACTTGGGACTGGATGCGATTGCCCACTTCGAGAATCTCTATTTCGCGCGCCAAGAGTTCGGTCAGATACTGCAAACGCTCTTTGACATTGAGCGCCTCTAGCAGGTCTTGGTGTTCAACTAATTGCAGGTCGAGATTCGATGCGACAAAGTCACAGAGGCGGCCGGGATGATCGATATTGACGACCATGACCTGCAGTTCATCAGGCAGATGGGGCATCATTTTGACGATTGCCTGGAATTGGTGCAAGACGGTCCGACTCATCGCCTGCACGGCCATGGAGTCCTCGTCCTCTACGTCTTCTAAAACCTCTACCCTGGCACGCATAAACGGCTCATCGTAGACGATCTCTCCGAGACGCGCGCGATCGATGCCCTGAACAATAAGCCGCATAGAGCCATCCGGCATGCGCCACACCTTATGGATTTTAGCCACGGTGCCGACGTCGTGGAGTTCCTCGCCCGATGGACGCTCTTCCTCCGCGCTCCGCTGGGCAAAAATGGCGATGAGATCGCCGTCCTCCTGAGCCGCCTCTACCGCGCGTATGGAGTGGGCTCGAGACGCCGTTAACTGCTGGGGCATATAGGGGTAGACTACGCTGCTGCGCAGGTGTAGAATAGCAAGCGCCTCGGGCTTGGGCGACTCTGCAGACTTTATATCAGATGATTCAGTCTCACTCAATATCTGGCTCCTCTAGGCGAGGCCCGATGCGACGAACGCACCCTTTGGCCTAGCTCTGCCAAACGGGTCGTAAAAGCCGCAATGGGCTCATCTAGAGTAGACGCTGCCCCCTTGAGTGTCAAGATCGCATTTAGGAGAATCTCAGCCCCCCGATTCCCCCTCTATTCGGCCGTCGATTGACGAGCCAGTTAATGCGCTTAGCAGATACTCTCAAACGCGTATCAAACAGTTTTCTTCCCCCAACCCGTTGGGCGTTTTTTCCGCACAGCGCGGATCGTCACACCACTCACCGTCTACGACAAAGCGATACTGGTACACGCCAGGCGCAAGCGTAACCGTCGTCTTCCAAATGCCGTTTTTTCCCTCATTCAACAGCCGGCCATCGGGCACCCATTCGTTGAAATCTCCCGCTAGATAAACCGCCCGCGCACTCGGCGCGGCCAGCTGAAACACCTTGCGCTTTTTTTTCGCGCTTTTCACCGCCATAATCAATCTCCTCTATCTATTCTTGTTCAGACCGTGCTCAATGAACATGATCCACTACCCCCACAAACGGCAAAATAAATGCCATATACATGGGAAAATCATAAATACCTGTTTTATATGTTTTTACACACAAAAAGAGACCCGCCCCTTCGCTTTTAATATTACATTTATGTATTTACATGAGTCTATTTAATTACAAATATGTTTTTTTTAATGGTTTGTAGAAAATGCCGCTACCTCCGCAACGTCCTGCACGCTAACTACATAGCCACTTCCCCTTCCCCCCACCTCTCTGATCGCATACATTTTGCTATGAGTTACAATAGACGACCGACTCATATCGCACATATCGAGAAACATCCGCACCATGCTTGAACGCACAGAGAAGTACCGTCTGGAAGAGGAAATGACGCGGCGTCCAGACGCCAATTGGAAGCGCTGGGGACCGTATCTGGCCGAACGCCAATGGGGCACCGTGCGCGAAGATTATTCTGCAGACGGACGTCCCTGGGAACATTTCCCGCACGACCAAGCCCGATCGCGCGCCTACCGCTGGGGAGAAGACGGCCTGCTCGGGTTCTGCGATCGCCAGTGCAGACTGTGCTTTTCTCCCGCGCTCTGGAACGGACGCGATCCCATTATCAAGGAACGCCTTTTCGGGCTCAGCGGCCCCGAAGGCAACCACGGCGAAGACGTAAAAGAGAGCTACTTTTACCTCGACGCCACGCCGACGTATTCCTATGCGAAAGCGCTTTATAAATACCCGCAGGAACGCTTTCCATATGACGACCTCGTCGCCGAAAATGCGCGGCGCAGCGCATCCGACCCAGAATACGAAATTGAGCATACGGGCATCTTTTCCGAGGGACGCTACTTCGACGTTTTTGTAGAATATGCCAAGTCCACGCCCGAAGACCTGCTGATTAAAATTAGCGTCCACAATCGCGGGCCGGATCCAGCCTCTCTGCACCTGCTGCCGACGCTTTGGTTGCGCAACACGTGGAACAGCGGTTCGTCCCACGAGCGAGACTGGCCCAAACCCCGTCTATTCCGCAGCGAAAAAAGCGTCTACGTTGAACACTTCTCTCTCGGTCATTTCTTTATGTATGCCGAAGATGACCAGCATCGTCCGCCCCAGTGGCTGTTTACTGACAACGAGACGCGTCACCCCGGCGATGCCACTCCACGCTACGGCAAAGACGCCTTCCACCGCTATCTGATAGACGGCGATAGCAAAGCCATTAATCCACGCGAAGAGGGCAGCAAGGCAGCCGCCTTATTTCAGTGCGAAGTGCCCGCTGGCGATGCCCGCATTTTTCGCCTGCGGCTAGTCCGCCGCGAAGAGCGTCCACACAGTCCCTTTGATGCGTCCTTTGACGAACTCCTAGAAGAACGGCGCCGCGAAGCCGACCAACACTACGCTCAGATAGTGCCTTCTCGACTGGATACGGAAGAGCAATCCATTGTCCGCCAGGCGTATGCTGGCCTGCTATGGAGCAAGCAGTTCTACCATTACGTAGTCGACGAATGGCGCGCAGACTCGACGCATAAAGAGCGCAATCGCGACTGGTCACACCTGTTTAATCGCGACCTAATTTCCATGCCCGACAAGTGGGAATATCCTTGGTATGCAGCCTGGGATAGCGCATTTCACATGCTTCCTTTCGCACGGCTTGATCCAACCTTTGCCAAGGAACAAATGCTGCTCTTTTTGCGCGATTGGTACATGCACCCAAACGGACAGATTCCCGCATACGAATGGGAGTTTGGCGATGTGAATCCCCCCGTACACGCCTGGGCCTGCTGGCGCGTCTATCAGCTGACCGGCCCACCCGGCAAGCGCGACAGAGCCTTTCTCGCTCGCGCCTTCCATCGCCTCCTGCTGAATTTCACATGGTGGGTCAACCGCAAAGATATGAACGACGACCACCTGTTTTCTGGCGGCTTTCTCGGCTTGGACAACATCGGCGTATTTGATCGTTCCAAACCCCTGCCAACCGGCGGTAGCCTAGAACAGGCCGACGGCACGGCGTGGATGGCCTACTACTGTTCCAGCATGCTTTCCATCGCGATGGAACTGGCCATGGACGACCCGGCTTATGACGGCATGGCTTCCAAGTTTTTCGAGCACTACGTAGCCATTGCACAGGCTATGAATACCATTGACGGGAACGGACTCTGGGACGAAGAAGACGGCTTCTACTACGACCACTTACACCTAGAGGACGGCCACAGTATACCCATGCGCATCCGTTCAATGGTCGGACTCATACCCCTGTTTACCGTTGACGTCCTGCACGAATCTGTCATTGATCGTCTCCCCGGCTTTCGCGCGCGCATGCAGTGGTTCTTGGACCACAAGACGCGTGGCGATCTTCCCACCTATATGACCTATATGGAGCGGCGTTCCTCGCACGGCAGCCGTTCCGACATGCGCCTCTTGGCCATTCCTACGCAAGAGCGTCTGATCCGGCTGCTGGCCTACGTATTGGATGAAGACGAGTTTCTCTCCCCCTACGGCGTGCGCTCCTTGTCCAAGGCCCACGAGAAACAGCCCTTCTCTTTTGAAGAGGGCGGCCACACGCACGTGGTCTCCTACGAACCCGGCGAGTCCACCAGCTATATGTTCGGCGGCAACTCCAACTGGCGCGGCCCCATCTGGTTTCCTCTCAACTTTCTCTTTATCGAAGCGCTTGAGCGATACTATCAGTTTTACGGCGACAGCCTGCGGGTTGAGTGCCCCACCGGTTCGGGACAGTACATGAATCTTAGCCAAGTAGCGCGAGAGATTGAGCGACGCCTGGCGCGCCTCTTTAAGCGCGGAGACGCCGGCTTACGGCCATGCCACGGCGAGGAAGAGGCTTTTAGGGACGACCCTCACTGGCGCGACTTGCTCCTTTTCCACGAATACTTCCACGCCGATAGCGGACGCGGCTTGGGCGCCAGTCATCAGACGGGATGGACTGCACTCATTGCGCTGATCATGGAGGATCTGGCAGCTCAACGCGACTAGGCTGCACGCGAATTGACAACAGACCACGCGTTGCGTTTCATATTTACACTCGTGTATTCAATTGCGCTTAAGCAGAAAGAATTTCTTTGGGCGACCAGTCCACAGCAAAACGCCGCGAACGCGCCCTCCTCGTCGGCGTTGCCCTGCCAGATATCCCTCTCTGGGATGCCGAAGATTCACTCGATGAACTGAGCCGACTCACCGATACTGCGCTTCTAGTCGAAGCCGGTCGCGTGCTGCAATCGCGTGAGCGCGTAGATCCGACCTGCTATATCGGTAAGGGCAAGGTTGAGGAGGTGAAGAAACTGGCCGGCGACCTGCAGGCCGACATGCTCATATTTGACAACGAGCTGTCTCCTGCTCAGATGCGCAATCTAGAAAAGCGCACCGATATGCGGGTGCTAGATCGCAGCGCCGTAATCTTAGACATCTTTTCCCAGCACGCCCGCACGCGCACCGCACAGGTGCAGGTCGAGCTAGCCCAGCTAAACTATCTACTGCCACGCCTAACTCGCATGTGGACTCACCTGTCGCGTCAGGCAGGTGGCGGGGCCATACGCGGCATGGGATCAGCGGGCGTGCGCGGACCGGGCGAAACCCAGCTTGAAACAGACAGACGCATGATTCGGCGTCAGATCAACGCGCTCCACGCAAAATTAGAGCGTATCGGCAAGCAGATGGAAACCAGTCGCAAAGGACGGTCCGACCGATTTAAGGTAGCCCTCGTAGGCTATACAAATGCCGGCAAGTCAACCCTTATGCGCGCGCTTTCAGGATCCGATGTGTTGGTTGAAGATCGCCTCTTTGCAACGCTTGACTCAACGACGCGAGCCGTCGAACTAGAAGCCAAACACAAGGTATTACTCACCGACACTGTCGGATTCATAAAGCGCCTGCCTCACCATCTATTCGCATCCTTTCGCGCGACGTTGGAAGAGGCCGTCGAAGCCGACCTACTGCTACACGTGATCGACCTGAGTTTTCCCCACTACGAATCGCAGATCAAAACGGTCGATGGAGTCTTGCGCGACCTGAAGCTTGAAGATCGTCCCGTGCTCAAAGTCTTTAATAAGATAGATCAGATTGACCCCGGTCAGGAGCGTGAGATCCTGCAGGCCCACGCCGAACGCGAAGATGCCGTGGCCGTATCCGCAGCTCAGGGCATTGGACTAGACGCACTGCGCACCCGCATTATGTCGTACAGCCAGGCGAACTCGATCGAACTCAACCTACAGGTGCCTCAGGCAGAAGGCCGCCTGCTGGCCCAACTACACGGTGAAGGCCATATCTTAGACGAGCGCTATGAGGACAACGACGTGCTTCTCACGGTCCGCATGGAAAAGCATCAGGCCGAGCGCTGGCAGCTAGCGCGCTTTGCCGTATCCTAACCTAGCCGCGATAGGCTCATCTCCCTAACTGGAGAAACCTACTTGAATGGACCGTCCCTGCGCCCGCTTGCCCAACGCAGCCGCGCTTTGAGCCCGGACCAATTACACGCATTTTGGCGCAATGGGTATGTCGTAGTAGATGATATATTGGATTCGACCACCGTTGACCAGCTACGCGACCGCTACGAAGCAGTGTGCCAAGAAGCTCGGACCAGCGGCGATTTCCGCAACTTTGCCGAGCAAGTATCAAACGAGGACGAAGAGCGCGAAGTCATGGTGATCAACCAGGTTTGTGAACGCGATCTTTTCTTCAACGGCCTCTTGTATGATCCGCGCATTTTAGACGTTGTAGAAGACTTGATGGGACCCCACATACAGCTCTTCCACGATTTCCTTTTGCGCAAACCGGCCGAGCATGGAGGGTCTGTCTTCTGGCATCAGGACAACCAGGCTTGGCAAAGTATGCCTCCCAATAATATCACCTGCTGGATCGCACTGGACGATGCCGATGCCGAAAACGGGGCCCTGCGCTACATCGCGGGATCGCACCGGGACACGCTCGGCATGCCCATTGACGAAGACGGGCGACTGGAAGATACGGATCGAATCATTGCTGAAGGAGATCAGCGCGTCGCCCCGGTCCGCGCCGGCGGCGCCGTTTTTCACCACTGTCTCACCATACACGGAAGCACCCCCAACAACAGCGGGCGCATGCGACGCGCACACAGCATTATTTTTATGCAGCCGGGAACGCGCTGCGGGCGCAAACCGCCGTTTAACAGTCGTCCTGCCACCGAAGGAGACGGTTTTGACGTCTCTTTTGGCCATCCGCTCCTCAGAGGGATGGTCCAGCGCTGAAAGCGACCCTCCGCTTATTTACCCAGATAGCCCGAAGCTACCGCCT
>Ga0181567_10001504_pt1 | contig 17600 bp, 12 predicted proteins | sample 101ome_14_FD_133761 | JGI IMG/M metagenome (GOLD analysis project Ga0181567, IMG submission 133761) | Coastal salt marsh microbial communities from the Groves Creek Marsh, Skidaway Island, Georgia - 101403AT metaG (megahit assembly) | ecosystem: Environmental > Aquatic > Marine > Intertidal...
GCGATTTCCTCAAATTGAGCCTCTAAATAAATAATTAGTACCCTCTGCCGTAACGGCTCCATCCTGATTGGCCATAAGAACGCTCACGGCCAAACCCACGGTGGGAGTGAGCGTTATGAATTTCATACCTTGAATCCGGTAGTTCTTTGAGGAATCTACTTTGCATCAGGCGAACAGGGGTTCCTTTTTGATTGGCAAGGGTTGGATAAAGTAGAAAAAGCGAGCGTTCTGCTCGGGTTGAGGCGACATAAAATAGTCGCCTTTCCTCTTCCAGATCACTTTCACCATCGATCGCCCGTTTATTTGGAAAAAGACCATCGGCCAATCCGATGATAAAAACATGAGGATATTCTAAGCCTTTGGACTGATGGATGGTGGATAAACGTATACATCTTTCACCATGCTTAACGACACGATCTCCGGATTCTGAGCTTAATAAAACCAACTGGGAAAGCATCTCCGCCAAAGTTTCGTGCTTAGAGGCAAAGTCGACTAAACTTTCCAAATCCTCTTCCCTGCGTGGCCAATTTTCGTAAGTGGCCCGAAGATATAACTGGTACCATCCTCCGATGGCTTCTTCGACAACAACAGAAGGGGAGGAGTTTCCGGCAACTTTGTTAATTTCAACCAAGGTTTCACACATCGACTCCCAATCTTCCTTTGCGTCCTTGGGTACTTTTTGAAGAACCTTTTCATTTCCCAAAGCCTCGCACACAGAAATGGACATATCCTTTGCCAATCCATTCGCTAGTTTTAATAAACGGATCGCAGTTTTTTCGCCTACTTTAGGCAAAAGGCAGGCAAAGCGAAGAAAGGCAGTATTGTCTTTAGGGTTCGCTACAAACCTCAATTGAGCAACCAAGTCTTTTACATGGGCTTGTTCAAAAAAACGTAAGCCGCTGGTAATGAGAAAGGGGAGTCCCCGACGAGAAAGCTCCACTTGTAGTTCCATCGCATGATAATGAGCACGGTAAAGTATGGCAATTTGATCATACTCGGCACCAGAATTGTAGAGCTCCTCGATTTTAGAAATTACAAAATCGGCTTGTTGGTACCCATCCAATGTCGGAATGACTTTGGGTAAGTCTTGGTGAGGTTTTGAAGCTTTGAGTTGTTTGCTGAAACTTTTTTCAGAGGTCCGGTTTTCGAGGATACCGTTGGCAAGTTGTAAAATCTCTGGAGAACTGCGGTAATTGGTCTCAATCTTAAAAATTTTAGTTCCTGGATGGCGGTCGGGAAACGAGAGAATTTGATCTAAATCAGCACCCCGCCAAGTGTAGATACATTGGGCATCATCCCCAACTGCCATAACCTGATGGTTCGAGACCACATGGTCTACGATTCTTGCCTGCAAGGAATTAACATCCTGGTATTCATCGACCAAAATATGAGAAAATCGATTCTGAAAGTACTGCCGAGCTTCTTCATGCTTCTCTAACAGGGTGAGCCAGAAAACAAGTAAGTCATCGTAATCCGTTAAACCTCGTGCCAGTTTTGTCTTGGTGTAACCATCAAAAAATTGATCGATTTTGGAGATTAATTCTCGATTGGCAGGATACCTTGCCCGGGCAACCTCTTCAACATCCTTGCCTACATTGCGGGCAAAACTAATTAACCCTTTAAGCGGTTTAGCTTTTGGGTTTTCCTTGGCCTTGAAAAAGTCAGGGTCTATTTCACGTATTACCTCATTAAGTAACGCGTCTGAGTCGCCATCATCAAGGATAGTAAAGCTTCTGGGAAGCCCAATTAGATCGCCAAAGAGACGAAGAGCCTGACCACCCACATGATGAAAGGTGCCACCGAGGAAACGATGGTTGCCAATACCGGTTAACTCTTCCACCCGTTCGAGCATTTGTTTGGAAGCCTTATTCGTAAAAGTTAATAAAAGAATGGATTCAGGGGGGACACCATTTTCGAGGAGATAAGCTACCCTGTAGGTTAAGGTTCGGGTCTTTCCTGAACCGGCACCAGCTAAAACTAATGCAGGCCCATCTGGAGCGGTGACCGCTCTAAATTGGTCTTCGTTTAATTCTTTTTTAAAATCAATCCCTTTTTGCTTGGTGGGTCCAGTCGCTTGAGGAGGGGGGCCAAACAAATCATCCTCTTCATCTTCGTAGTCGTACATCTTACTCTACCAAAGAATTTTCTTTGTGAATTAGTGGTGCCAGAAAATCCCGGTGAACCACTTCTGGACGATTGCACCAAGGGTATCGCGAAAGAACCGAATCATTGTTCTGTCCAAGAATTTGATCGAGTTCATGATTGGCAAATCGACAGATTCCACGGGCAATAATTTTACCCTGTGGATTTAATATAGAAACAACTTCCGACCGTCCAAAGGTCCCGCTCACCCGATTGATTCCGCTTGCAAGCAGGCTGGCACCATTCTCAAGAATGGCCTGACACGCTCCATGATCAATTTCCAGAGAGCCTTTGGGACTGGGAAAAAAAGCCAACCACTTTTTTCTTTGATTGAGCGATAGGCCTGCGGGTGCAAAAAAGGTTCCTTCCGCATCTCCTTCAATTACTTTTGGTAAGCGACCGGGATTTTCTCCGCTTCCGATAAAAACGGCACATCCTGATTTGGTGGCCACTTTTGCGGCTTCAATTTTCGTCGTCATCCCTCCTACTGCAGTGGAACTGGCGGTGCCCTCTGCCATTTTCTCAATATCAGAGTTAATTTCACTGACAAAGGGTACCAGGGTCTTCGATTGAGCTGAGGTCATTAACCCTTTGGCAGTGGTTAAGATAATGAGCAACTCGGACTGGCAAAGTGAGGCGAGTAGGGCAGATAGGACATCATTGTCGCCAAATTTCAACTCCTCATCGCTGATTGAGTCATTTTCATTGACTACAGGAATGACCTCATTTGCAAGCAATGTGCGGATGGTCTCTTGAACCTTCTGGGATCTGGATTGTTGATTAAAATCTTCCCGAGTAAGTAAAATTTGTGCAGCCAACATCCCATGTCCTTCAAGAGAACTTTTCCATGCGTGCATCAACTCGCTTTGTCCAATAGAGGCACAGGCACGAAGCAAGGTTAAATCTTTTGGCCTTTCATCTAATCCAAGCTTACCCATACCTAGTCCTACGGCTCCTGAGCTCACCAAAATAACCTGAATTTGATGTTTCTTTAGAGCATGGATACCAGCACATAATTGAGAAATCCGTTCCGAACGGATTTCACCTTTTCCCGCCGACAGAAGACCGGTGCCCAATTTAATTACAACCAGCTTTATCTCCTCAGACACCCGAAAATATTTTAAACTTTAAAAAAGTCTGGTTTAAATCGTTTATACAATTCGAGAAATTTGTTTAAGAAATTAAATTCGAATTATACTTTTCTGAGATCCGATTCCTTGGAAGATAGGGCTTGGTTAATTTCGCTAACCCTATCGTCAGTCATTTTTTGTACATCCTTTTCAGCTCTTTTGAAATCGTCTTCCGGAAGACCCTCTTTTTGCAACGACTTGAGTGCATCGAGCCCATCTTTCCTGGAAGCCCTAACCCCGATTCTCCCATTTTCGGCAAAACCCTGGGCCATCTTACATAACTCCTCCCGTCTTTCTCCACTTAATTCTGGAATGGGTAAACGTATTAATTCACTCGTTACAATTGGGTTGATTCCTAACTTGGCATCAATCAAAGCTTTTTCAATCGGTCCCACGGTGCCTTTGTCCCATGCTTGGATTTGAAGGGTTCTGGAATCGGGAGTTGTGATCGCGGCAACATCACGCAGTTTCATCGATGAGCCATAAACATCCACGGTTACTCCTTCCACCATCGATGGGTTGGCTTTCCCGGTATGCAAAGAGGCAAACTCGCTTAAGACATGATCCACAGACTTTCTCATGTCTTCTTTAAGTTTTTCAAAAATTGATTCTAAATCCATATGAATAGGGGGTTATTTGATAGGCAATTAGGAGTAAAGTTTTCCTTATCGAACAATGGTACCTATGGCTTCGCCGCAGACCGCTTTTCGAATCGATTGTTCTTGTTGAAGGTTAAAGACTAGTATGGGCATTCGATTATCCATACAAAGAGAAAAAGCGGTCGAGTCCATCACGGAGAGTCTTTTCTCAAGACATTCCATGTAGCTAAGCTCGGAGAATTTTTGAGCATCATCGTACTTGTGAGGATCTTTGTCATAAATCCCATCTACTTTTGTGGCTTTGAATATAATATCCGCGGAAGTTTCACTTGCCCGAAGAGCGGCGGTGGTATCGGTTGAAAAATATGGGTTTCCGGTGCCAGATACAAAAATTACAATCCTCTGCCTTTCTAAATGACGAACTGCACGCCGTTGAATGTAAGGTTCGGCTAATTTGTCCATGGGGATGGCACTTTGTACCCTCACAACAGCTCCAATCTTTTCCAACCTATCCATTAAAGCCAGTCCATTAATGACCGTTGCAAGCATTCCCATAGAATCTCCAGTGGTACGATCAATTCCTTTTTCCGCACCTTGGAGTCCGCGAAAAATATTTCCTCCACCCACAACAAGACCCACCTCGACTCCCATGTCAGATACGGCTTTTATTTCTGCACATATCTTCTCGAGAGATTGAGCATAAATCGGTTCTCCTGCATTTCGATTACCTAGGATTTCTCCACTTATCTTTAAAATGATGCGCTTGTATTTGGGTTTAGACATATTCGATAACAGTGATGTAGTTCCTTGACTTTAACTGGGTGAGAGTCAAGATATAGCCTCTCTAGCCTGGTGGTGTAATGGTAGCACAGAGGTTTTTGGTACCTTTAGTTGGGGTTCGAATCCCTACCGGGCTGCCACTTGTATGCTTATGCTAATCATTATCTGTTTAAAACAGAATTATGGATTGGCATCAAAAGGGTTAAATACAGGTGGAGGAGGAGGTGCCTCTTCAGGGAGCTCTCCCTCTTGGGAACTCTCTGTTTGATTGCCTGGAGGATCACCAAAAATATCTCCTAAAGGCACTGCATCGGACTCAAGCTCCATTTCTTCAGGTTCTTGCGGAGGTGAAGGTTCGAACGGGTTAAAAGCAGGCGGAGAAGCGGATTCGAAAGGACGATCGGTCGAAGATGCATCCAAATTAAAAGGCGATTCTTCTGGGGTCGGTGTTTCCTCAAAGGGGTCAAAGGCAGGGGTGGCGTTATCCGACGGGATGGTAGTCGTCTCGTTATTTTTCTGGTCAAGGGATTCTGATGCTTCGAATAGACTCTCTGTAAAACTTGGAGGAGGCGGAATCTCTTCGGGAGAAACCTCAGGCTCATCAGTAGACAAATCCCCAAACGGATCAAAACTTGGTTCGGCAGGATCAGGAACCACAGCAGGGGGTGGAGGGGTTTCTACCAAATCTGGAACCAGAGGGGCACTTTCAGAGGGAACCACAGGGTCCTGAGGGACGAGGGGAGGACTCATCCTCGTTTCTTCGGTTGTTTCAGGTATTGGCAGCGATGAATCGTTGGGCAGATCCTCCACTTCATCAGGAGTGGTTACTTCTTCAGGGATAATTTCATCAGGGAGGTCCGGAGACGGTTCCGTATCACCTGCTTCTTCAGCAGGGGGTTCCGATGCAGGTTCCAATGGTTTATCATCTGAAATTACATTAATTTCCGGTGCAGGTTCGGGAGCAGTTGTAATCCTCTTGCCAGTTAATAAATCATGGGTTGGAACACCGTGGTCAAATCGGATCTCAGAAATCTTTTCACCCTCTTCATTCCATTCAGTGCAAACACCATGTTCTAAATTATTTTTAAAGTTGTAGTCAAATTGTTGTTGTCCGTTCGGAAACCACCCCTTTGAATTTCCTTCGATCAAGTCATCTACGAACTGGGCCGCAAGGCGTTTAGTGCCATCTTCGTACCAAATTGTGCGCAGACCATGTTGCTTATCTTTTTGATAAAAGAGCCCAACCTTCTGTTGTCCGTTTGGATACCATTCCGAAGAAGGGCCCTCACGTAAACCATGTCGATAAATCGTGGACGATTTCTCTTTGCCGTCCTGATACCATTCTTTAGCTTCTCCGTGGGCAATCCCATTGCGCATTTCAGCCTGAAAGCTTTTTACGCCATTCGGGTACCATTCAGATTTTGAACCCGTTTGCTGATCATTAACATAATTTTCCTCACGCCATAATTCTCCGGTAATTCGAAATTCCTGAGATGGTCCATGGCGTTGTCCATCCTTGTAAACAATGGAAGTTCTTTTCCTTCCATTGTAAAAATACTCAAGCGTTGTCCCGTGCCGCTTGCCGTTTTTCCAAGAAGATACAGATTTCGTGGGGCTTTGTTCAAAAGTCTCGATTGCTTTGCCGGTAAAAGCTTCCTTGGATACGGTTTGATTTCCGTCCGTTTCCGCCTCTCTAACAATACCTTCCTCATCCAACTCGAGCCAATTAAGCATCACGGTCTGGTCGGTAGAAAATGTCAAGTGATCCGAGCTTTTTTTGCTTTTGTTAAAGCACGAAACTAAAGACAAGATTGAGCAGGAAAATAAGCAGGAAACCAGGATCTTCTTCATACAATAGGTAATGACTTTGGCACAGCCTTGTGGCAAGAGGTTTTTCGCTACAGGTAACATGATAATCATCTTTATTTGTAGTACGAACTTAATCATCAAAATGAAAGACTAAGAAATGAGAAATGTGCCGGAAATACATGGGGTTAATTGAACCCTTAATATGGAAAATAAAAAAGACTGATTTTACGAATCAGGATAAAGGAAATCATGGATTGCACGCCTTTGTTTTTTCGTAGGTTTGCCATGGCCGAATTTGGGTTTTAAAGGAATCGATACGGTTTCCGACTTAGCTTTTTCGTAGGCTTCAGGAGTGGTCAGATCCGAGAAAAGATTAATGGATAAAGCTGCTGAGACTCTCTTTTCAGTAAGTCCATCCACGCGAACAACTTTTGTGAGAGACCCCATTTTGATCGAAAGAATATCCCCCACCTTTACTTCTTTTGATGGTTTGATACTTTTTCTATCGATCTTAACCGCATTTCTTTTACAGGCTTCAGTTGCTAAAGTTCTTGTTCTATAAAATCGCACGGTCCATAACCACCGATCCGCCCTGACCTTGCTAATCTCTACTGCCATTCAGCAATCCCTTTCAATGAGGCTTCTGTTTACAGAGAATTCAGAATCCTTGCACGGAATTTTTCAGGATTACTGGAATCCGTAAAGTTTTTTTCGCTTTCCTCAATGTATGGCACAAGTTCTAAAATAAAGGATTCGGATCCAAGTTCGGGAGGTTCAATTGAATCAATAGGCAGTGGAGGATGCGGGATGGTTTTTTCATTGCTAAGATTGAGAAACATGGCCTCAGCTTTTTCCCAATTTGAGTAAATCCACACTCCAGTTAGTCCAAGTGCTAAAAGGCAAATAAGAAGAAATAACGATCCGAGAATTCCTGATGATTTATTCTCATCTTGTCGAGTGGTTGAGTTATTTTTCTCAATAAATCTACCAACTAGTATGGAAAGCTCGAAAAGAAAATACAGGGGTATGGTTAGAATACATAGACTGACGGGATCTCCCCCAGGAGTAATTAAAGCGGCAGAGACCATTAATATGACCAGAACAAACCTTCTGCTGGTACGAAGTTTTTGGACGGTTAGGACACCAATACGGATCAAAAGAATAAGAACTAAGGGGAATTGAAAAGCAAGGCCCACGGCAAAAGTCATCCAGATAACAGTACTGTAATAATTGCCTGCTTCAGGACGGTAAACATCGAGGCCTAGAACATTAAAGGAGAATTCAATGGTAAAGGCTAAGGACATCGGAAGAATAAAGAAATAAGTCATTCCGGAACCAGCGAGGAATAGGAGTGTGGCAATAAGACATCCCGGAAAAAAAACTTTTTTTTCCCGGATAGTTAGACCGGGCGTTACAAAGCCCCCCACAAAATACAAAATAAAAGGAAGAGAAAGACCAAGCCCGCCGAGAAAGCAAATTTTCATCGCTATGAAAATGGGTGAGTAGGAACGAATGACTTGTAAAAGGTTTCGATCCTTTCCTCCTGCAAAATGAATAAGCAACCTTAGTCGATGTTGGGGATCGTTGATTCCCCATGATTGTAGGTCTAGGTCAGTCGCTTGGATCAGGTCTTTCAGAGAGATTCCTTGTTTCTCTAACTTAGGCTGGTATTCCGATAGTCCAGTTGCTTGAAGGTCTATAGACAAGTTTCCAAAATCTTGGACTGCAGAAACCAAAGGTCTTTGAAGTAGCCGTACGGAGTTATCAAGAAAAACTGCAACAAGCAAGCAACCTAAAATAAAAGCAATTATAGACTTGAAAATCACCCACCTCATTTCCTCAAGATGTTCAAGGAAGTGCATTTTGTTGGGATCGGTTTTAGACATCGTTTTGTTGCCCAAGGCTCCAATTAGCCCTTTTTCTCGAAATCGTTGACCAAAAGTTTGGGGGCTGTCAGGAGGAGTGGGGGATGTCATAATGAAAGAGATGGAATCCAGTCAGCATTTTGAAAGAGTTCGAAATTTGATGCAAAAGCTTTCTTTGGTCTAGCCTGTAATCGATTATATGAGAAAACGGAATTCATCCAAGATTCAAAACACTCTCCCAACCAATACCAAGTTCGATTATTTTATATTCTAGATCGTTGATCTTGGGGTTGTAAGTCATCCATTGACAAAAACCTCGATTATTCAGATATTCATCGTTTGATATTTATCCGCCGAGTATGTTTTTCTACCAGAGGAAAATGACTCAATCCTAAATTCAACCCTACCACCTAAAAATGGCACAAAAAAAGAAGACTAAACCAGCCAAAGCGAAAACGGCTAAAAAAGCTCCCGTTAAAAAGGCAGCAAAAGCAAGCGATATCAAATATGTATACGATTTCGGAAAAAAGACGGACGGAGACGCAAAGAAACGCGAATTGCTTGGTGGTAAAGGTGCAAACTTAGCTGAAATGGCCCGTATTGGATTACCGGTTCCCCCTGGGTTCACAATTTCAACCGAAGTCTGTTCCTACTTTTATGAGAACAAAAAGTCCTACCCTAAATCTCTAGACGGTCAAATTCGCCAATCGGTTGCCCTTATGGAAAAGCAGTTGGGTAAAAAATTGGGGGATCTCAAAAAGCCTCTACTTTTATCGGTTCGATCAGGGGCCAGAGACTCCATGCCAGGAATGATGGATACAATTCTCAATCTCGGGTTGAATGATGATACCGTTGAGGCTCTTGCCACATCGTCAGGTAACGAAAGATTTGCTTGGGATTGCTACCGCCGATTCATTCAAATGTATGGTGATGTAGTTATGGGTGTTCAAAAACTCCCTTCTGAAGACCATGACCCTTTCGAGGAGTTAATCGAAAATTTCAAGGCTGAAATTTTCCCTAAAGAAAAGGGAGAAGTGGATGATTCCAAAATTTCTGCTTCCCAAATGAAGGAGCTGGTAAAACGCTTCAAAACCCTAGTCAAGAAAAGATCAGGTCAAGATTTTCCTACCTGTCCATGGGAGCAGTTAGAAGGCTCGGTTGGGGCCGTTTTTGGATCTTGGATGAATGATCGTGCTATCGTTTATCGAAGGAAATACGGCATCCCCGCGGAGTGGGGAACGGCAGTGAATGTTCAGGCCATGGTATTTGGAAATACCGGGAAAAAATCGGGTTCTGGAGTGGCCTTCACCCGGGATCCTGCATCTGGGGAAAAGGTTCTATACGGTGAGTTTCTTACTGACGCACAGGGAGAAGATGTAGTCGCAGGCGTTCGTACGCCTCGCCCGGTTGCTCAGTTGAAGAAAGTTTTACCCAAACCATTCAAGGAGCTTTCTGCGGTCCAGAAAAAGTTGGAAAAACATTTCAAGGACATGCAGGACTTTGAATTTACAATAGAGGACGAAAAACTTTATATGTTGCAGACCCGAAACGGTAAACGCACCGGGCTTGCTGCGGTACGTATTGCAGTCGAAATGGTGAAGGAGCGACTTATTGACTGGAAAACTGCGATTAAGCGAGTACCAGCTGATCAACTGGACCAGGTTTTATCCCCTGTTTTTGATGCCGCCGCCCAAAAAGCTGCCGCGACTCTTTGCAAAGGGTTGCCTGCTGGTCCAGGTGCGGCATCCGGGCGGATTTGCCTCAATGCGGAGAGAGCCGTTGAGGCAGCCAAGAAAAGTAAGGTCTTGCTTGTACGACAAGAAACATCCCCCGAAGATCTTCGCGGAATGATTGCTGCAGAAGGGATTCTTACCGCTCGTGGTGGGGTATCTTCCCATGCGGCCTTGGTGGCCCGTCAGATGGGAAAGGTTTGCGTTTGCGGTGCGGCAGAGCTGGAGATCGATTATCACTCTCGTACGGTTAAAGTTGGCAAGAAATCCTTCAAGGAAGGGGACTACATGTCGATTAATGGAACGACTGGAGAGGTATTTGGAGGTGAGCTCAAAACGGCTCCATCCGAAATCATTCAAGTATTAATTGATAAGAAATTAGCTCCGAAGAAAAGCCGGGATTTTCAGAATTTCTCCAAACTCATGAGTTGGTGTGAGCAGGCGACCAAAATGAATGTCCGTACCAATGCCGACTCTCCGTCCCAGGTTGCTAATGCGATTGCATTTGGTGCAAGTGGGATTGGATTATGCAGAACCGAGCATATGTTTTTCGAAGGCAATCGTATCGATGCAATGAGGCAGATGATTCTAGCGGATGATGAAAAAAATCGACGCAGTGCCTTGAAAAAACTTCTTCCATTCCAACGAAAAGATTTCACTGGAATCTTTAAAGCCTTGGAAGGTCGCCCGGCGACAATACGCTTATTAGATCCCCCTCTTCACGAGTTTCTTCCCCACGATCAAACCTCTCAAAGAGACCTTGCTAAAAAACTTGGAGTCAGCTTAGCATCAGTTAAGAGAAGAGTGGAGGATTTGCATGAGTTCAACCCGATGCTTGGTCATCGCGGATGCAGACTCGGCATCTCCTACTCCGAAATCACCGAGATGCAGACTCAAGCAATTATCGAAGCCGCATTAGCCGTCCAGGAAAGTGGAATCGAAGTTAACCCAGAAATTATGGTTCCGCTCGTTGGTTTCTCCAAAGAACTGGAATTGCAGGTAGAGGTCATACATGAGACTGCCAAGAAGGTATTTGCTGCAAAAGGTAAGAAAGTGAAATACTTGGTTGGTACTATGATCGAGATTCCCCGTGCGGCACTCGTTGCCGACGAAATTGCAAAAACGGCCCAGTTCTTTAGCTTTGGCACAAATGATCTTACGCAAACAACTTTGGGTATGAGCCGTGATGACTCAGGAAGTTTTCTTCCCAATTACACAGAACTTGAAGTGGTTTCCGCAAATCCTTTTGCTAGCGTTGATCAAACCGGTGTTGGACAGCTCATGGAGATTGCTGTCAAAAAAGGGAAGTCCTCACGCCGAGGTATTAAGCTCGGAATTTGCGGAGAGCATGGAGGGGATCCATCCAGCGTGGAATTTTGTCATCGTATCGGGCTAAACTATGTGAGTTGCTCACCGTTCCGTGTGCCAACGGCACGCCTCGCGGCAGCTCAAGCAGCTGTTTCATAATCCAGTTTAGCTTTTGGCCCTCACATTTGCGATTGGGTCCGGTTGTCTAGGCAGCCGGACCTTCTTTGTTTAAAGCAAAGAAAACCCACTGAGGATATGTTCGAAGTAAAAGAAAAGCCTAGGTTGGTGGAACGGGCGTTTTTACTCTCTTGTATTCTCTCTGAAAGGGAGCGGGAAGTGGCAGGATCCCTACTTGACGAGCTTGAGGAATTAACGATGAATTTAGGAATCAAGGTTGTGGGAAGGAAAATCATTCGAATTCGTAAAACTTCTCCTCGGTTTATCTTGGGGAAGGGAAAAGTGGATGAGTTATTGAATGATTTAAAGGTCAGTAATGCCGATGTTTTAATTTTTGATAATGAAATTTCTCCTGCACAGCAAAGAAACTGGGAAAGTGAGAGCAAGACCTTGGTGATTGATCGGCACGAGATTATTCTCGATGTTTTCGCAGAAAGGGCTCAGACAAAAGAAGCTAAACTACAAGTCAAGCTCGCTAGGTTGGAATATTCTTTGCCCCGTTTACGCAGGGCATGGACTCATTTAAGCAGGCAACGTGGAGGGGGAGTAACTCAGAGAGGCGAGGGTGAAGCCCAGATTGAATTGGATCAGCGAATGGTCAGAGACCAAATTTCAGCGACGCGAAAGGAGATAGTTCAGGTAGCTAAGCAAAGACAGACGGGGAGGGCACGCAGACAAAAGCTGCCCCTGCCCACGGTTGCGATTGTGGGGTATACCAACGCAGGAAAATCGACTCTACTGAATGCCCTAACTGGTGCGAATGCTTTAGCCGAAGATAAATTATTCGCCACCTTAGACCCGACTAGCCGCAGGTTAAAGCTCCCTAGCGGAAGAATCGTTGTTTTAACTGATACAGTCGGTTTCATTAGGAAATTGCCTCATCGACTGGTCGATTCTTTCAAGGCCACCCTAGAAGAAGCCATTGTATCTGATGTAATTTTACACATAGTTGACTTTTCAAATCCTCAATACGAAGCACAAATGATAACTACAGACAGTGTGCTTACTGAGTTAGGAGCCGAGGATAAACAAATCTTGACCGTCTATAACAAGATGGATCGAGTCGACAATGATATTGAAAAGCTAAAAGCCTGTACGATCGCACAGAGAGCGGTATTTGTGAGTGCTCAATCTGGGTTTGGTATGGGTCAATTACTCGAAGAGTTGGAGCGTTTGTTTAGCGGAAGTGAGCAACCTGAAAAGTTCCTTATTCCTTTGGACCAGTATGGCCTAGTGGCAAGACTTAAGTCTCAAGGTGGATTGAATACCGAAGAAATTACTGACATGGGGTATGAGATAGAAGGCAAACCCCGTGGCGACCTTATCAAGGCCTTGGGCAAGTATAGCCAAAAAAATGGTTAGTCCTTTTGGGGTTGATTTTGTAAATAATCAACCCAAGTTACGCGGAACATACCAGCGGCCAGCCAAAAAACACCAGACATACAAAATGCAGTCATGCTTGATACAATATTAATTGCAGTCGGGTCTTGTGAAGGGACATGAGGAACCAACACTTCTCGCATGAAGAGAAAAAAAAGCAAGGTGAGTAAAAGATCAATTACGATGCCTTTTTTCGAAATAAGGGATGGGGTTGAAGGTTGATCAGTCATGCTACCTACAATGTTCGGAAAAACAATTTGGTCAATCCAATCTAGATGGATAAATCATGGAGTTGGAGTATCCTTGATTTGATTTCATCAATTTCCAATGCCAGTAGAGCTTTAGGTTGTATTCTATTGACTGGAAGAGATGGGAGGTGGGTAAGTGTTTCGGAGAGACACAAGTTACGGTTTGCCGTTACTTCATCGACGCGGTCGATAGGAGTGAAATGAGGAGCACTCCCAACGACAATGGGATAGTTCTCAATCAAGTCTTTAATCGCAATTACGGCACGGGCAAACCGATCAAGTTCGGGTTTAGTGTAACTTTCAGTAGGCTCGATCATTAGGCCAAAAACCTCTGGGAATGCGACCGTTGGTGCATGGAAACCAAAATCAAGAAACAATTTCCCAACTTGAGGGATTGCTTGGCTTTTAGGGACTCCGGCCTTCTCCAATTTTACAAAGTCCTGCTCACTTAGAGTAAGAATGAATTCATGCATACGGGGGATTTTTCCAGCATGGGCCGGGAGGGTGGGGTAGTGGTAGCGAAGGACTTCGAATAAATACCGAGCCGAGAGAACTGCAACAGACGACATTCTGGGTACACCTTCCTTTCCGAGTCTTAGAAGGTAGGAATACGCCCGGACCTTGTGTCCGAAATTTCCCCAATTACGATGGAATGTTCCGATGGATTTTTCCGGCAAATACGAACGAAAGGATCCATCCTCTTCTTTGCGTATTTGTCTGCCAGGTAAAAAATCCACCAATCGTTCAGAGACCGCCACGATGGCATCACCAGGACCTCCTCCCCCATGGGGGATGGTCCAGGTTTTGTGAAGATTATTGTGAACGGCATCTACCCCAATTTTGGAAAGATTGATTACGCCAGCAATGGCATTCATATTGGCACCATCCATATAAACAAGGCCGCCAGCCTTATGGACTTCGTCGGCAATTTCGGAAAAATCGCTTTCAAAGATTCCAGAGGTATTCGGATTGGTGATCATGATTCCACAAAGATTTTTCCGATGTTGATCTATCTTTTGCCGGAAGTCATTGAGGTCGATCATCCCATTTTCATTGGCCTGTAGATAGACAATCCCTGAGGCGTAACCTGCGGTTGCGGCCGTAGCAAAATTGGTCCCATGAGCCGACTTAGGGATCAATACAATATTTCGATACCCTTCTCCTTTAGACAGATGATAAGCCTGGAATAGTTTAAGGCCGACAAGCTCACCTTGAGCACCGGCAACCGGTTGAGTGGTCACACCAGCTAGGCCAGTGATCGATTTGAACCATTCCTGAATTTGATATAGAACCTCTAGTGGTCCCTGCACATCTTCTTCGGGAGCTTGTGGGTGAGCCTGGGAGAAACCGGCTAACCCAGCAGCCCAATCGTTGAGGAGTGGATTGTACTTCATGGTGCATGAACCGAGAGGGTAGCAGCCGTCATCAGGACTGATATTCAAGTTGGCGAGTTGCTCGTAATAATTAATTAATTCGTCATGCGAGAAACTCGGCAAATTCGCTGGTTTGTTCCGTAAAAGATGAGTGGGTGGGACGACTTCCCTTTTTTTAGAAGAACTGGCAGGGAAATAATCCCAAAGAAATTCTTTAAGAACGGTTAGATCCTGCTCACTTTGAAGATCTGAAAAACTTAGTTTGATCAACTTCTTGTCATTTCCAGGGATGCGAGAGGATACATCGATACCAAAATGAATGCCTCGATCTCGGGCACCTTTTAGAAGTTGAGCCGGGTCTTCTTCTACCGAAACGAGCAAATCATTGAAGGCAGGAGTATCAGAGAATGCGAGCTGGATCCCATCTCTTTGCATAATCCATTCTGCCACTTGCTTGCGAGACCCCATGGCTTGGGCCAAAGAATGCTTTAATCCATTTTCTCCCTTGGCCAAAAGATTAGCTCCTGCAATTGTGGCGAGGAAGGCTTGATTCGAACATACATTGGAGGTCGCTTTCTCTTTGCGTATGTGTTGTTCCCGAGTGGAAAGGACCATGACAAAGCAATCACGATTTTGGGAGTCTTTTGCTTTCCCAATGTACCTTCCGGGAGTGTTTCTGAGATCTTTTTTAGATTGATCATTAAAACGGCTGCCAAAGAGACCGAGCCCCGGCCCACCAAAGGAAGGAGGAATGGCAAGATGCTGGGCTTCACCAGCTATGAAATCGACTCCATGTTGGCCAAACCTGTTGGGTGGTTTAAGTCCTCCGGTTGCTAACAGCATAGGATCAATGACGGCAATAGATGGGATATTCCATTTCATCGCTAGGTCAGATAATTGATCGACTTCTTCAAGCAGTCCCAATGCATTGACTTGGGGGAACACTAAGGCAGATATAGAGCCATGCTGCTCGTTCAACATTTTTTCGAGGCGTGCGTAATCAAGCCTGCCACTGGTGGCATCAACAGGAGCCAATTCGAATTCAAGATCCGTGCCTTGTGCATGGGTTTGAAGGAGAGAAATATCCTCCTCAAAGAGTGAATTTGCTAGCAGTACAGGGCCGGGTCTCTTTCTCGATCTTCTTGCACAGCAGATTGCCTCAAAAATAGCAGCCGATCGGTCGTACAGGGATGTGTTTATCGCCTCAAAGCCGGTAAGATTAGAGAGAACACATTGATATATCCAGTGCGTTACCAAGGTGCCCTGACTACGCTCGGGTTGATAGGGGGTATAGGATGTGCTAAGGGGTCTAAGTTTGGATATTTCGCTTACGATAGGGTGCACTTGCCAAGCAGGAAGCAAATCTCCAATAAAAGAAGGGAGAAGATTCGTCTTTTTGGAAATGTTTTCCAGTTCCGCAGCGGCTTCAAGATAGGGGAGTTCTTCTGGTAAAGACAGGGCTTCGGTAAATATTTTTTTAGGGGGTAGGTGAGAGTAAAGATCGGATAAACGGCTTAATCCAACCTTTTGTAACATAGCTGAAAGATCTTCATCCGATGCAGAAATATAGTGTCTAGAAGTTTCTCTAGGGTATTCTTCGGGATCATATGGCAAATGAACCGGGCTTAAATTGGGACTTTTATTTGTTAAGGAATGAGTGCTCATTGGATATTTAACTTACCCATGAGCAGAGTCCCGATGAACGCAAAAAAATTCACGTTCATAATATAAATGATCGATGAGGATACTTTTGGGAAAAAGATTATTTTTCTACAGGACGGCCGTTGGACCAAATATAACTCTCGATGATATTACCGGAACGATCCAAAAAGATTTCTTCTCCGTGCATTCTTCCATCTTTAAAATTTAGTTCTCCAGTGGATTGCCCGAAATCATCCAAGGTTTGCATTTTACCAGTAAAAGGGATTCCGGTTTTTCGGTGAAGTACGGTGTCGATGCCGTCGATCAATTCGGTGGTAAATTCAGTTTTGGCGTCCTCAGGAGTCCCCGACCAGTCAGGAGTGTCTATATCTTTCGCGGAGCTCGGTTGTGGTATCTCTTGATTTGGAAACTCATCCTTCGCCACAATGGCTTCGTTAGTGGAGGTGGGGGACGATGTAGAGACGAAAGGTGCTGGATCCGATAAATCTTTCTTTTCAAGCGTTTCCGTAAAGTTACTTTGAGCAACTAAATCTCCATTACTTTGTGAGTTTAGTTCGCTAGCCGGGGTCGATATCTTGTTTTCTTGAACTGTAGGTGGCACCGAAGCGATGATTGGATCAGCAGTGGGAATATGGGAAGAAACCTTTTCTATTTGCAAAACGGGTAGTCGCGGTTGGGTTGAAGATGGGGGCAACTCGGCGGGTTTAGAAACGAGGGATCCTTTACGCCAAATCCCTTTTATGGTCTTGCCATCTGCATGAGTGATCGTCCCCTGTCCATGCTGCTGATCATCAAACCATTCTCCTTGGTAAGTAATACCATCCGCAGAATGATAGGTTCCTTTTCCATGCCTTTTCCCGACAAGAAAATCTCCATCGTAGTAAGAACCATCTGGCCAATGATAAATTCCTTTTCCCGTTCTTTCATCCTGGAGGTATACCCCAACATAACTTTCCCCATTAGCCCAAAGAAATCTACCTTTACCATGTCGGACATCGTTTTGATAATCGCCTTCGTATATAGATCCATCCATCCATCGGTAGATCCCAAACCCGTGCTTTTTTCCATCCCTATTGACCTTGCCTTGGTAGGATCCGTCCGAAAAGACTAATTCGGCTTCCGGCAGAGTTTTACAACCGATTAATGCTAAAATCGCAAAGAAATAGCCTAGGTAGTTAGAAATTTTTTGGGTCATTTTCCATATCCAAAATCATCATGCGGTTTCGAGCAAGCGTGTAAATTTATCAGCGGGTTGATTTCGATGCCTGTCTATTTATTTGCAACTTAGAACTTAATGAGAGATAAGGAGACTCTTTTGAGGAGAGGTGGCAGAGTGGTCGAATGTGCCCGACTCGAAATCGGGTGTGCTGAAAAGTACCGCGGGTTCGAATCCCGCC
>Ga0181567_10001505_pt1 | contig 17594 bp, 19 predicted proteins | sample 101ome_14_FD_133761 | JGI IMG/M metagenome (GOLD analysis project Ga0181567, IMG submission 133761) | Coastal salt marsh microbial communities from the Groves Creek Marsh, Skidaway Island, Georgia - 101403AT metaG (megahit assembly) | ecosystem: Environmental > Aquatic > Marine > Intertidal...
CAAGAAGAGGGCGCCGGCGAAGAAGAAGGCCGCCGCTAAGAAGAAGGCGCCGGCGAAGAAGAAGGCCGCCGCCAAGAAGAAAGCGCCGGCCAAGAAGAAGGCCGCCGCCAAGAAAAAGGCACCGGCCAAGAAGAAGGCCGCCGCCAAGAAGGCACCGGCTCGGAAGGCTGCTCCGAAGAAGGCTGCCAAGAAGGCACCGGCACGTCGCAGGTGAACGACGAGATCCCTCGGGATTGCGGGCGGGGCCTCCGGGCCCCGCCCGAGTCGTTTTCGGGCGAGGGCTCTACAGGTCCGACATGAGGTGGAAGGCCTCGGCAGCGCCAAGGCCATGCGGACGGCCGAGTTCGTTGGCCCGTTCGCGGATGCGTTTCCTGAAACGCGCCAACCCGTTCTCATCGATGGCTCGCATCGTCGACTCGAACTGGCTCACGTGCGCCTCGAGGGCCGCCAACTTGATGTCGATCGAACTCGATATGTCCTCGACATGGTTCGGCTCGTCGGCCTCCCAGAGCACGAGGTGGCTCGGTCGGTGTGGCTCGAGACCATGCTCAGGGAAGAAGTGGGGATCTCTTGCCGCGACGATTCCCTCGCAGGCGAGTCGACCGGCCTCACGATGGTCGGGATGCAGGCGATACCGCTTCCACGGGTCGTGGCCGAGGACCACCTCGGGGCGCAACTCCCTGATCACGCGCGCCACCGCTGAACAGGCCTCGCGGTCCGCGGTCAACTCACCGTCGACCCGACCGAGGAACACGACATCGGTCGACACCCCGCCGTTGAGGAGTCGGTTCGCCTCGCGCTGCTCCTCCTCGCGCCGCGTCACGAGCGCGGTGATGTCCGCACTCGCGTCCCAGGTGCCCTTCGATCCATCGGTGCAGACGAGGTGCATCACACGGCATCCCGCCGCCGCCCACTTGGCGAGCGTGCCGCCGGCGCCGAACTCGACATCGTCAGGGTGAGCGCCGATCGCGAGCGCGCTCGCCGGAGTTTCGAGCGAGTGTGTCCAGTCCGTGGACATCGCCGCCGGCTGACCGGGTTCATTCGATGCCATGGATGCCTTCCTCGGCGAGGAGCGCGATGACCGATGGGTGCCGGAGGTCGTCGACGGTGTCGATGTCGAGGCCGAGAGCGCGATGCCGAACCACGCGGAGCACCGTACCGGTGCGTCGCGCCTCCGCCCCGACCAGATCGAGGTGCGCTCGGAACGACCCTCGCCCATAGGCCGGGCGGATTCGCACGCCCGGTTCGAGGACCATCACATTGGTGCCGTCGCCACGAGCATCGGGCACGAGAACGTTCCCCGAGTGGCCGAGCACCGACGAGAGTTCGGCCGGCTCGGCGAGATCGGCGTGGATCACAGCGATCCGAGAGCTGTCGCCGAGGCCCACCATGGCCTCTGAGACCGCGGAGTTCAGATTCCCGCCGGTCACCCGTCGGACCTCGACGTCGCGCTCCCGCGCCCAGCGCTCGACGTCGTCGTCCTCGCAGACGATGTGCACGCGGTGGCCGGACAGGGCCTCGACGGTTCGGGTGGCGAGCAATGTCGCCAACCGTCGGCGCGCGTTCCCGTCGAGGTGGCCGTCGAGTCGGCGCTTCGCTTCGGCGAAGGCGCGCACGGGAACGAGGATGTCGACCGCCATCACCCCGCGAGGCTAGGTGTCATCCCGCCCGCCCGTGTCGTCTGCCGGTGAGCGGGCTTGACTGTCGGGGTGGTCGTCACCGGAATCGTCGGGGGGCGTTGGCGCGCCGAGGTGTCGCCCCGCGGCGCGATCCGGCCGCTCGACGGCTCGAGAGGCCTCAACTGGTTCGTGGCCGCCGAGGACCGCTGGCATGACCCCGCGGCCGACCCCACCGTTCGCCAGGAGGCGCTCGGTGGCACGCCGGTCACAGTGACCCGGCTCCGCGTTCCCGGCGGCGATGTCGTGCAGACGATCCGCTCAGTGCCCGATGGTGGGGGCCATACGGTCGTCACCTTCGACAACGAGTCGCAGGCGGCGGTTGCCGTCGTCCTCGACCGGCGCGATCTGGTGGCCGCTCGTCTTCCGGCGATGGGGCTTCCTGCCGGCATCTCGATCGACGGTGATCCGGCGGTGTTCCCGCTGGCCCACGGCGCTCGACTCGAGGTGGCGCTCGCGCATGGCGGCGATTCCCGACCGATCGACCTCTCGTCGCTGCCCGACCGGGATCGGGTGGCCGCTGGGTGGCAGGCCCAGATCGCGGCACTCGGCCGTGTCGAGCTCCCACCCGGTCTCGACGGACATGGTCTGGCCCGGGCGGTGAGCCTCGCCCGCTGCCAACTGTTGCTGGATGGTCCCGTACACCCCGGTGATGATCCGGCGGCCTTCCTCGTCGGACTCGACCAGTTGGTGCGGCTCGACGAGGAGGTCGACCCCTGGCTCGGGGAGGTGGCCGACGCCGTCGCGCATCTCTTGAGGGCCGCGGGCGATGACGAGACCCTGTCGTGGTCGGCTCATGCGGGGCTGGGTGCGGCTCGCTCGCTGCTCCAGTCGGGTGACGAGGTTCGCGCTCTCGCCGACCTCGACCGGGGGGTCGCCGGTCGCAGCGCCGCGGATCCGCCGGAGGTGGAGGCTCTCGGTGACCCCTCGCTGGTGATCGCCCTGCTCGAGGACCGCTTGGCCCGTCGCACCGCCGAGGGTGTGACGATCTTGCCCCACGGCTTCCCTGAGGCCTGGCTCGGTCATCCGATCGAGGTGCACGATCTCGCGGTCGGACCGGAGGCGCGCCTGTCGTTCGCGGTCCGGTGGCATGGTGAGCGGCCCGCGGTGCTCTGGGAGCAGAGGGGGAGCGCGCCGCTCTCCTCGGGTGCCGACCCGTCCTGGTCGACGGCGGAACCCTCGGGCGAGACCCTCTGGGCCGCCCCGTTCACCGGTGACCTAGGGTGAGCGCGTGTCGAGCGAGCACAGCCCACTGCGTCTCACTGAATGGACCTCGTGCGGTGGATGCGCCGCCAAGTGGGGGGCGTCGTTGCTCGCCGATCTGGTCGCCGAGTTCCCGGCTCCGGCTGACGACTCGCTGCTGATCGGGCTCGCTCCCTTCGATGACGCCGCGGTCTACCGGGTGAGCGACCGGCTGGCTCTGGTCTCGACCACCGACTTCTTCCCGCCCCTCGTCGACGATCCGTCGGACTTCGGCGCGATCGCGGCGGCGAACGCGTGCAGCGACATCTTCGCGATGGGAGCTCAGGTGGTGATGGCTGTCAATGTCGCGGCGTTCCCCGAGCACTTCCCGCACGACGCCATCGCTCAGATCTTCGCGGCCGGGGCCGCCGTGGTGGCCGAGGCCGGTGGAACGGTCGCTGGAGGCCACACCATCAGGAATCCGGAGCCGATCTACGGGCTCGCCGTGCAGGGAGTGGTCGACCCCGATCGGGCGCTGCGCAAGTCGGGTGCTCGGCCTGGTGACGTCGCCGTGCTCTCCAAGCCGATCGGGACCGGTCTGGCGCTCGCGGCAGGTTCTGAAGACGACCGAGCCGTGGCCATCGCCGGGATGCGAGCGATCAATCGCGCGGCCGCTGAGCGGCTGGTCGGTGCCGGTGACGCAGTCGGCGGTGCCACCGATGTCACGGGATACGGCCTGGCCGGTCACGGTTGGGAGATGGCTGAGCGGAGCGGGCTACGGCTCGTGGTCGACACGTCGGGGCTTCGGGCCTACCCGGGTGCTCTCAAGGCAGCGGAGCGGGGTGTCCGCACGGGCGGGGATCCAAGGAACCGCGACTATGTCGCCGGCGCTCTCGACTCGAGCGCCGAGTCGGGCCCGGAGGCGCTGTGCTTCGACCCGCAGACCTCGGGGGGCCTGCTCGCCGCCGTCACCCCTGACCTCGCCGACGATCTCGTCGCCGACGGCTGGTGGCGGGTAGGCGTGTTCGAGGACGCAGAACCGGGCCTCGTCCTCCGCTGATGGCCCGACGCGACGCGGGAACCGGCATCGAGGAACCGATCTGGGACGAGGGGCGTGTCGTCGTCGGCCTCGACGAAGTAGGGAAGGGCTCGTGGGCCGGACCCCTCATGGTGGGAGCCGTCGTGATTCCGGTCGGTGGGTGTATGAGCGGGGTCCGTGACTCCAAGGCGATGACCGAGCGGGCGCGCGAGGCGATCTTCGACGACCTCGCCGACTGGTGCGCCGCCTGGTCGATCGGCGCGGTGTCAGCGGCTGAGTGTGATCAGCTCGGGATGTCGGCGGCACAACGGCTCGCCTGCCGTCGGGCGCTCGACGGTCTCGGTGTACTCCCTGACGTCGCGATCTCCGATGGTCGATGGGATTTCGTGTCGCCCCTCGTGCCGGAGGTGGTCATGAGAGTCGGAGCCGACGCTGACTCACTCAGCGTCGCGGCGGCGAGCGTGCTCGCGAAGGTGACCCGCGACCGGGTCATGCGGTCGCTCGACGAGCACCATCCCGCCTACTCGTTCCGGTCGAACAAGGGGTATCCGTGCCACCTGCACCGTGCCGGCCTGGGGTGGTTCGGGCCCTCGGTCGAACACCGACGCTCCTGGGCCTTCATGGACTCCGCGGTTCCCTGGACCGGCTCTCCGAGGCTCACCGCCGAGGCGCGGCTGTTCTGATCCCGACGGTTCGGTTCACGGCGTCAGCGCCGAGGGAGCGGCGGCGTCTCTCAACCGTCTCACCATCAGCGCGATCATGAAGACGACGACGTTGGCGAGGGCCATCGACCCACCCGCGGCTGACCGGTGGTGGTAGCTCACCAGCAGGCCGACGATCGACGCGCCGCAGCCGATCAGCACCGCCAGCGCCATGATGCTCACCACCCGCCGCGCCAACAGCGACGCGGTCGCCGGAGGCGCGATCAGGAAGGCGAACACGAGCAGACTGCCGACGGTCTCGAACGAGGCGACGATGGCGAGAGCCACCAGAATGAGTAAGCCCACGTGGGTCGCTCGCGGACGCAGTCCGCCGAGGCGGGCCTGCACCGGATCGAAGGTGCCGACGAGTAGCGCCCGGTGACCGACCGCGACGCCGAGGAGGACCACGGCGGTCACGACCGAGAGGCGGATCAGGTCATTCGAGTCGACCGCGCTGATCGATCCGAAGAGGAATCGGGTGAGGTCGCCGGTCCCGGCGCTGGTCGACATGATCACGACCGCCAGGGCGAGGAAGCCGACGAACAGCACGCCGATGGAGGCGTCGTCGGGCAGGGGAGAGCTCTGGCGGATGAGACCCACCCCGCCGACCATGACGAGGGCGGCGATGATCGCCCCGATGGAGGTGTCGATGCCGACCACCCATGCGAGGGCGATTCCCGGGAGTACACCGTGCGCGAGGGCATCCCCGAGGAAGGCGAGCCCTCTCAGCACGACCCAGGTGCCGATGACCGATGTGCAGGCGACGGCGAGCACGGTGGCGGCGAGCGCCTCTCGCATGAAGGTGTTGTCGGTGAAGGGCTCCACCCACCAGGCAATCGGATCCGTCAGCCAGCCCATGAGAACCTCGGGTCGGATGCCGTCATGGGGACCACGCTAGGCCCGCGAGCGGGCCGGATCAGCCGAGGGCCTCGGCGATGACCTGCGTGTTGCGTCGCATGAACGTGATGTAGGAGTCGTTCGAGTCGCGGAGGCTCCCGCTGTCGAGGGTTGCCACGCTCACGCCGGGTAGAACTTCGGCGAGGGCGTTCGCCTCGGTGTCGGCGGCCTGATACTCCGCGAAGATCGCAGGGATGTCGAGTTCGTCGATGATCGCGGCGAGATCGGCGAGATCAGCGGGGTTGGTCTCGGCGAGGCTGCTGAGCGACGGGATGACGGTTCCGACGACTTCGAAGTCGTAACGGGCCGCGAAGTATCCGAAGGCATCGTGGTTGGTCACGAGGTAGCGGGCGTCATCGGGAATCGCTGACAGGGTGGCGCGGATCTCGGTGTCGAGAGCCTCGAGCTCATCGATGTAGTCCTGACCGCAGGCCCGCACCGAGGTGTCGGCGCCAGCGGCGATCGCGGCCTCGACGATGGTCGGCACCACCTCGGCGACGGTGAGCGGGTCGAACCAGATGTGTGGATCGCCACCCGAGTGATCGTGGTCGTCGTGGTCCTGTGACTCGTGGTCGTCGTGATCGTCTGACTCGTGGTCGTCGTGGTCCGCGTGATCCTCTGACTCGTGGTCGTCGTGGTCCTCTGACTCGTGCTCGTCGTGGTCGTCGTGATCGTCGTGACCGCCGCCAAACTCCAGGACGTCCGCCTTCTCGGTGAGTTCGATCACCCGCACCCCCCCGGCCGCCACGGTGGAGAGCAGGTCGACCATGCCTTCCTCGAGGTAGAGGCCATTGGCCACGACCAGGTCAGCAGCCTCGAGGGTGGCTCGGTCGGCAAGGGCCGGTTCGAAGATGTGCGGGTCCGCGCCGGGTGGCATGACCGCCGGGACATCGAGTCCGCAGAGCGCCGCGGAGGTCACGTCAGACCAGATGGTGGTGGTGGCGACCACAGAGATGTCGGTCGGGGTGGCCTCGGTCGTGACCTCCGCCTCCGTCGCGACGTTCGTGGCGCCGGAGCCACCGGTATCCGACGCGGCGGAGGAACACGCCGCGATGGTGAATGGCAGCACCGCCGCGAGCGCCAGGCCACGCCTCCTCGGCAGGACTGTTCCGGGAACGGAAATCATTCGACTGGGAATCATTCTCATTACGATACGCTGGGAACGTGGAATCCGCAACCCTCGATTCGACACGGATCCCGACGGCCGATCCGGGTGTCTCGGCCCGAGGCGTCTGCGTCCACTACGGGGCCACGGTCGCGCTGGCGCCCACCGATCTGGAGGCCGGTCCCGGTGTGGTGCTCGCTCTGGTCGGATCCAATGGCAGCGGGAAGACCACGCTCCTTCATCTCATCGCCGGACTTCTCGAACCGACCGCCGGGTCGATCGAGGTCACCGGGCGAGTCGCGCTGGTCGCTCAGCATCAGGCGCACCACTCGTGGATGCCGCTCTCGGTCGATGAGGTGCTGCGCATGGGCCGCTACCGCGGACTCGTGCATCGGCTGCGCCGCGCGGACCGCGAGGCGATCGACCGCGCGGCCGAGCGTCTTGAGGTGTCACATCTTCGACGCCGCGCCTATGGCGCGCTCTCGGGAGGTGAGCGCCAGCGGGTGCTGGTCGCCAAGGCGATCGCCTCTGGCGCCGATGTTCTCCTCCTCGATGAGCCGATCACCGGGCTCGACCTCCCGAGCCAGGCCCGCATCCTCGACGTGATCGCTGACCACGCGCGCAATGGCGGCACCGTCATGTTCTCCACTCACCACCTTGGCGAGGCCTCCCGGGCTGACCGAGTGTTGCTCATGGCCGGATGCGTGCTCGCCGACGGCCGCCCCCAGGAGGTCCTCGTGCCCGAGCTCCTCGCCGAGGCGTTCGGGGGGCGCATGGTGCTCGGTGATGGCACCGCGGTCGTCGTCGACGAGCACCACCACGACCATGAGACCTCGTTCGTGGCCGCCGATCTCGCCGCCCACCTCGATCACCATGGGCATCATCACGAGCACGATCACGGACACGCGGGAGGGAGCAGATGAGCCGCGACACCGAGATACACCGGCTGATCAGGGTTCGCCTGGCCGAAGCCGGGCAGATCTACACCGGTAACCGTCGTGAGCTCGTCGACGCCCTCATCGCGGTCGGTCGTCCCGTCACCCTGCCCGAGCTGCTCGATCAGTCGCCGCGGCTCGCGCAGAGCTCCGCCTATCGGAACCTCGCGGTCCTCGCCGAGATCGGGATCGTGCGGCGGCTCACGATCGGTGACGACCACATCCGTTTCGAGATCCACGAGGACCTCGCCGGTCATCATCACCACCTGGTCTGCGATGGATGCGGCACCGTGGTCGACGTGATGCTGCCCGAGGACGTCGAGCGCGACATGGACTCCGGTTTCGATGCCGCCGCGACGGCAGCCGGGTTCTCAGTCACCGGCCACAACGTCGACATCCACGGGCTCTGCGCTGAGTGCGTCGCCTGACGCCCTCAGGTTCCGGAGCGCTCGAGGAACGCGGTGACCTCGCGAGCCGACGGGTTCACGAGACCGACACCGTCGATCACAACGGTCGGCACGGTCTCGTTACCGCGGGCATGGGAACGCACGACGGCAGCCGCTTCCGGGTCCTCCCAGATGTTGTGATCGACCGTCGCGATGCCCCGTTTGTCAAGTCCCCGGCGCAGCATCGAGCAGAACGGGCAGCCCGGTCGCCAGTAGTAGTGGACGTCAGGCGTCATCGCCTGGCTCGTCTGACGGAGCGAACATCGCCGTGAGTCGGTCAAGGGTGGCTTCGATCGCGCGAAGGTTCGCCTTCGGATAACCGGCACTCTCGATGAACTTGGGGGAACGCGCGGTCGACCAGTCGAAGGTCTCGGTCACCTCGCAGCCGCCTTCCACCGGTGTGAGCTCGTAGCGCCAGCGGTGCTTGCCGAAGTGCGCCCAGGCGATGAGTCGGTCCTGCTCGAACTCGACCACCCGGTTCGAGATCCGGTACGGGAGCGGCCCCATCTTCATCGACATGCCGAACCGGGAGCCCAGGGTGAGCAGCTGGGAGGCGCCGCGGCTCGCTTGGACCATGCCCGATCCGTCGAAGGAGGCGTGCTTCGCCGGATCCTGGAGGAGGGCGAAGACCTCACGTGGCTCGGCAGCGACGAACCTCGTAGCGGAAACTCGACGCTCGGACATGCCGGCAAGGTACCGCCGAGTGGATGGGTCTGTCGCTCGGTGCTCAGCTCAGCTGTGCTTCACGCCAGCGAAGCGCTCGACGTCGTCGGGATGGCCGGCGACGACGATGTGGTCGTTCTGCCCAAGGACCGTCTCGGCCTCGGCGTAGGTGAACTTGCCGCCCTCGGGCTTGATGCACACCACCGTGACGCGATATTCGGCGCGGATACCGGCGGAACCGAGTATCTGGCCGGCGAAGCGCTCAGGAACGGTCATCTGGGAGATGACGAACTCGTCCTCCTCGCGGAGTTTGCCGGCCTCGACCTCGGTGTTGAGTCGCACGAACTCCTCAAGTTTCCCGGTCACGAGGTGAGCGACTCGTTCGCCCATCTCGGCCTCCGGGAAGGTCACGTGGTGGACGTTGAGCGTGGAGAGGATCTTGCCGTGCTCGGCGGTGATCGCCTTGGCCCACACGTTCGGAATGCCCATCTCAACGAGCAGAGCTGCGGTCAGGAGGCTGGCCTCGATGTTGTTGCCGATGCAGACGACCACGGTCTTGGCCTGGTCGACACCGAGGAACTTGAGTGTCCGTTCGTTCGTCGTGTCACCGGTGGCTACCGAGGTGAAGTCGTCCTTGTGTAGTTCGATCAGGTCAGCATTCCGGTCGATGGCAAGCACTGAGTGACCGAGGCGGGAGAGCTCCCTCCCCAAGGCCAAACCGAACCGACCGAGACCGATGACAACGATCTCGCCTCGGTGCTCGAAGCGTGAGCCGTCGAGCATGCTCTTCATGTTGTGGATGATTCGCTCAGCCAATGATCGGTCGCTCCTCTGGGAATCGGTACGGCAGGTCAACGTTACGCAGGGCGAGGGCGGTCACGAACGTGACCGGCCCAATCCTGCCCGCCAGCATGACCAACACGAGCAGCACCTGGCAGGCGGGCGGAAGATCTCCGGTGATGCCGGTGGACAGCCCGACCGTGCCGAAGGCCGACGCCGCCTCGAACAGCGCGGGGGTCAACGAGATGTCGGCAGCGGCCATGAGGACCAGCGCGGTGCTGATCACGAGGCCGACGGAGAGCAGGGCAACCGTGATCGCCTGACGGATCAGACGGCGCGGGAGGCGGCGGCCGAAAGCGTTCACATCGCGCTGTCCCCTCGCTTCCGCCCAGATCACGAAACCGAGCACCGCGAAGGTGGTCACCTTGATCCCACCGCTCGTTGACGCGGGGCCCGCGCCGACGAACATCAGGGTGCTCATGAACACCTGAGTCGGCTCGCCGAGTGCGCCGACGTCGATGCTGGAGAAGCCCGCTGTCCGGGCCGTTCCCCCCTCGAACCAGGCGGTGAGGATCTTCCCCCCGGTGGCCATCGGGCCGAGGGTGTCGGGGTTCCTCCATTCGGCAATGGCGATAACGAGCGGGCCGAGCACGAGCAGGACGCCAGTCGTCGCCACGACGAGTTTCGTGTGCAGCATCCAGCGGCTCACGTTGAGCCGACCGGGCCGGTAGCCGGAGCCCTCCTCGCCGCGCACCTTCCGGGCGATGTCGACGATGACGGGGAAACCGAGGCCGCCGATGATGAACCCAGCGCTCATGGCGAGCAGCACGATCCAGTCGGACGCGTAGGGAATCAGACTGTCGGAGTTGAGCGAGATGCCGGCGTTGTTGAAGGCCGAGACGGCGTGGAAGACCGCGCTGTAGGCGGCCCGCCCCGGCGTCTCGCCGTAACTGACCGTGAAACGGATGAAGAGGACAACTGCGAGCAGACCCTCCACAGAGACCGTGATCTGACCGACACGTTTCATGATCGACTTCAGGTCTTTGTCGTCGATCGATCCGAGTTCCGCGGTGGTCAGCATCCGTTGTCGCAGTCCCATCCGGTGGGAGGCGATGATCGCCAGGATCGACCCGAGAGCCATGATCCCGAAGCCACCGATCTGGATCAGGGCGAGGACGACCAGTTCGCCGGTAAGGGAGAGCGCTGAGATGTCGAAGGTCGCAAGGCCGGTCACGGTCGATGCTGAGGTCGACATGAAGAGCGACGCGAGCAGACCCGGATGTTCGCCGTCAGCTGCGATGGGGAGCCGAAGGAGCAGCGTTCCGACCGCGATGAGGCTGCTGAACGCCGCGAGAACGAGTCGGGCCGGATTGTGGGCGGCCCGCACGAGTCGACGCCGTGGCACGGGGCGACGTTACCTCCGTCGCGGCCGAGGGAGAGTCGAAGCCGGTCCGGGCGGTTAGGTCGATTCGGGGGTGGTCCCCCGCAGACCGCTAGTTTGTGCGGTCATGGGTCAGATGGTCGGAGTCGTCGAGCGAGCGAGCGCATCCCAGGGAGTGGTGCGCTTCGAGACCAATCGAGCGCTCTCCGGACAGGGGCACGAGCACTACACCTCGGTCTCCGATGCGTGGGGTGTGCGTCCCACCGACGAGTTGGCTCGCCGGCTGTTCGCCTCCGGTCGGGTGTCCTCGGTCCACGTCTACGCGAACATCGTCACCGTCGAACTCGAGCGTGGCGCCACCTCCGAGGGGCTCGCGGACATCGTGCGCGACCTCTACCAGTACTGGTTGCCCGGGGTCGAACCGCCGACCTTCGACGATCTCGTTCCCGACACCACGGCTGCGGCAGCGGCCGATGCTGATTCGAGCGACCCCTGGGCGGCTGCGGCTGCCCTGGTGCCACCGCATCTACTCGAGCGATCGAAGGCCGCTCGCGCCCGATTGAAGGGCTAAGACGCTCGCTGGTTGCGTGCGCGCAGAGTCACGCACGATCGCTCAAACGACCGTAAATTCCGGCCATGGTTCGCGACGAGGGTCTCACGCTGCACGAGGCAGCAGCCGACCTCGGCGTGCACTATATGACTGCCTATCGCTACGTGCGCCTCGGACAACTCGACGCCGTCAAGCGGGCGGGCACCTGGAGGGTGTCCCGATCGGAACTCGAGCGCTTCCGTGCCGCCCCCGCTGAGGAGCCGTCGGAGTCCACCGGCCGCGGTCGCGTCGACTGGAGCGAGCGGATGCACTCGCGTCTGGTCGCCGGTGACATTGGTGGGGCGTGGTCCGTCGTCGAGTCGGCGCTTGCCGCCGGGTCGACACCGGCCCGGGTGTACACCGAGGTGATCTCGCCAGCGCTCGTGACCATCGGCGACCGATGGGCGCAAGGGGAGCTCGACATCTCCGTGGAGCACCGCGCCACCGGCATCGTCCAGCGCATCATCGGGCGTCTCGGACCCCAGTTCGTCCGTCGTGGGCGGTCCCGCGGGTCGGTCGTCATCGGGTCACCCTCGGGGGAGCGGCACGGTCTGGTCGTCTCCATGCTCTCCGATCTCGTGCGAGCGGCGGGCTGGGAGGTCTCCGACATCGGCGCCGACTCTCCGGCCTCCTCGTTCATCTCCGCCATGCGCGAGACCGGCTCGGTCGCCGTGGTGGTGTCGGTGACCCATGCCGACTCGCTGCCCTCGTGTCGCGACACGGTCCTCGCGATTCGTGGGGCTGAACCCGACATCCCCGTGATCGTCGGGGGACGAGGCATCACCTCGCGGGCTGTCGCTGCCGACGTCGGCGCCGATCACCACGCAGCCGGTCTCGACGACCTCCTCGAGCTGCTCGGTGAGGTGGCCGCCAGCACGCGAAGCGCCTGAGTTCAGGCTCGAAGGTCCCACTCGGCGCCGTCCGCGGTGTCGCGCACCTCGATCCCTGTCTCGTCGAGACGGTCGCGGATGAGGTCGGAGACCTCGAATCGCTTCTCAGCGCGGGCGTCCGAACGAAGTTGCAGGAGCAGATCGACGAGAGGGGCGACCACGGCGCGCGGATCGGCGAGCCCGGCGACCGCTGCCTCACCGAGACGGGTCACCATCGACCGCAGCACCTGACGGGCGCGGTCGGTCTCATCGCTCTGGAGGGTGTCCGCCGACCAGGCCCAGATCGCGGTCTCGAGTTCGAGCATGACGCCGGTCGCCGTTGCGGCGTCACCGGCCGTGATGGCCGCTGAGAACTCGCGATCGGCGCGGTCCGCCGTGTCGGCGAGTGATGACTCGACGGTCTGCTCGGCACTGGCGGGGATCGTGGCGAGATCTGAGGCGTGGTCGTCGGCGATCTCAGTGGCACGGACGGTCGACGCGTCGCCGCGGATCGTGCGGGAGACCGCATCGCGATCGGTGAGGATCGCGAGGTCGAGTATCGACCCGGTGGGGTGGTGGAGGGACTCGCCGTCGACCCGCAGCGTGACGCCGCCGTTGCCGGTGACCTCGGCCTGGCCTGCGTCGAGATCGATGACGAGACCGGTGTGCTCGTCGATGCCGAGCACCCAGGTGCCCTCGGGGAGCATCGTCTCCATATGCGTCAGCCGACGCTCACCGAGGTAGCAGAAGCGGGTGTCGTGGTGGCCACCTTCGGCGTTGTCGTAGTGGGGGATGACCGCGGCCTCGATGCCGATCCCAGCCAGCAGGTCGAGGCCGTCAGCCCAGAACGGCTCGTGCCCGCACTTGTAGATCTCGTAGACGGGCACGGTCGCCACGCCGAGGGTGAGTGCGGCGGCCGAGGCGAACACGACTACGCCTCCCTGCTCGAGTTTGGATCGGAGCGCGCCGGGGACGGCGGAGCCACGCCACTGCTCGACCGCGTAGGTCGGTGAGCCGGGGCCGGCGAAGATGTAGTCGCTCCGTCGGAGTACCTCGAGGCCGCGCTCCACGGTGAGGTCATCGGCCCCGATGATCCGGGTGAGGCCGGCGACGTCGAGATCGACATCGATCGACTCGGAGAAGTAGGCGACGGCGCGCTCGGCGAGCTCGGATGCGTTCTCCTGGAAGCCGTATGGGGTGTCGAGGACAGCGGCCCTGACGTTGGTCCGCACCCGGCCGGGTGAGGGTTCGAGACGTGCGGCGAGTCGACGGTGGGTCGAGACCATCGTCGGGGCGGTCTCGCCCGATCCCATCAGCGTGAGGACTCGGGGGGAGGGCATCCCTCCAGTCTGGCGAGACCGATGGTGCCGTGGCCAACAGGGCCGACGTGTTCCCGGCCTCGAATGACCGAACACCTGTTCGATACGATGTCGCCATGAGCATCATCGGTGACGACGCCCCGCCTCACGGCATCGAGCGTCTCGGTTCGGCCCGTCTCGCGACCGAGCGCACCCTCCCCCTCGATCCGGTGCTCGCTGACCTCCTCGGTGTCGATGGTCTGGTGAGGGGGCACACCGTGGCGTGCCGCGGGCCGGCTGCTCACTCACTGGCGGTGGTCGCCGCGGCGGCCGCGGTGGCGATGGGCTCATGGGTCGCCGTCGTCGGAGTCGACGGCCTCGGTGTCGAGGCGATGGCCGATGCCGGGCTTCCACCTGAGCGCCTCATCCGGATACGTGTTGCGGGCGATGGCGCCCGATCGTGGGCCGACCTCTGTCTCGCCGCCCTCGACGGGTTCGAGGTGTTGATCACCTGTCCTCCCGCTCGGGTGCCCGCGCCGGTCGCCACGGCGATCCGCCGACGACTCCGGGCCCGTGGGGGATGTCTCCTCGTCGTCGGTGATCCACGCGGGCTCGAGACCGATGTCGAACTCCTCTCGGATGGTCCCTCTTGGCGCGGTGTCGGTGCCGGAACCGGTCGTCTCGACGGTCGTCGTGTCGAGGTCCGGGCCACGGGTCGTCGTGTGCATCGGGGGAGGGCCGCGTCGCTCTCCCTCCCGGGTTCCGACGGGCGGTTGCACGGACCTGAGACGCACCATCCTGTTCCCCTACTCGCTGCGGTCTAGGCCATGGCCGGCGGGGTTCGCACCATCACCTTGCGGTGGTCCGACTGGCCGGCCTCCTCGCTCGGGCATCCACCCGACCGTCCGGTCGCGGTCATCGTGGCCAACCGGCTCGTGGCCGTGTCCCCGGGCGCGTCAGCCCACGGAGTCGCCGTCGGCGAGCGGCGCCGCACGGCGTTGAGGGCCTGCCCTGATCTCCTCATCGCCGAACGCGATCCGGCGGTCGAACTCGCGGCCTTCGAGTCGGTGCTCGAGGTACTCGCGGCGTACACCCCTGGTGTCGAACTGGTCGACCCCGGGCACATCCGGCTGCCGGCCCGGGGGCCGTCGCGGCTCTTCGGAGGTGAGCAGGCACTGCTCGAGCGCCTCTCGGGCGATCTCCGGTCGATCAGGCCCGCTGGTTGGCCGGCACCCGGTATCGGGGTCGCTGATGGTCGAGCGCTCTCGGCGCTGGCCGCTCTCCGATCGGTGTTGGCCGGTCAGCCCAAGGTGGTGCCCCCTGAGGCGTCCACCAATCGCGTCGCCGACCTGCCCGTGTCCTGGCTCGCGGAGATCGGGGAGGTGCCGATCGATCTCGTCTCGCTGCTCGATCGACTGGGCATTCGGCGTCTTGGTGACCTCGCCGAGCTTGCCGTGCCCGATGTCGTGTCGAGGTTCGGTCCCGTCGGCCTGCACGCCCACCGACTCGCCAACGGTGTCGACGAGCGACCGGTCAACACCGTGGTGCACGAGGCGGCGCTCGCAGTCGAGATGGCGGTCGACGAGCCGATCCACGAGGCATCCGCGGTGGTGTTCGCCGCCCGCGAGCGCGCCGAGCGTCTCATCGGCCAGGTCGCCTCATCGGGTCGGGTCTGTGTCGCGGTGCGGATCATCATCGAGACCGAGCACTCCGAACGCAGCGAGCACTGCTGGTATCGCGAGGAGGGTCTGTCGGCTGCCGCGGTCATCGACCGGGTGCGATGGCAGGTCGAGGCCTGGACCCGACGACCGGGGGCGATCACCTCCGGGGTGGTGCTCGTGCGCCTCACCGCCGAGCAGGTGCGCGCCGACGACGGTTCCCAGGAGGGGCTCTGGGGCGGGAGGTCCGAGCGCGATGATGCCGCGCTTCGCGCGGTGACCCGTCTCATGTCCCTCGCCGGTGATGGCGCGGTCGAGGTGCCGGTGTGGGAGGGGGGTCGGTCCCCGGTTGAGCGGTATCGCTGGGTGGGGGCCGACACGGTCGATCTGCTCGATACCGCGAGGGTTCACCGTGGTGACGCCCCATGGCCGGGGTCGATACCGGCACCGGCTCCATCGATCGTGCACGAGCACCCTCTCGACGTCGAGCTCCTCGACGAGGTGGGTGAACCGGTGATGGTCACCGGGCGCGGCGAGGTCAGCGCGATACCACTCACCCTGGTCGATGGCTCGCGTTCGCGGGCCGTGTCCGCCTGGGCCGGCCCCTGGCCGCTCCACGAACGGTGGTGGTCTCCCACCGGGCGGAGATCGGCTCGTCTGCAGGTGGTCCTCGATGACGGGACCGCCCATCTCGTGGCGGTCCAGCGTCGACAGTGGTCGATCGAGGCCACCTATGGCTGATGCCGGTACATGTGGGAACCCATGGCGGTCGGTTCTCGTATGGATACGGTCGCCGTCATGGAGGGAGCCGCTGCCGATCCGCTCCGGCACCGGTTGGCGCGGGAGGTCTGCGCCGAGGTGGTGGCGCGAGTCCCGATCGACGGCGGCGAGCGTCGCTCCATCGAGCGGTTCGCCGCTGAGGTCGACCGCCTCATCGCGGCTGGTGTCGACCCGTTCGACATCGACGCCGACGCCGTGCATATCACCGGGTCGGCGATCGTCGTTGGGACGCGCGGGGTGGTGTTGCTCCGGCACCGTCGGCTGGAGATGTGGATCCAGCCCGGCGGGCATGTCGACCCGGGTGAGACCCCGTGGGATGCCGCTCTCCGCGAAGCGGCAGAAGAGACCGGCCTGCCGGTCTCGTTCGTCACGGGGACCGGTGAGATGGTCGGCGCTGGCGAGGTCGTGCCGCGGCTGGTGCACGTCGATGTCCACGCCGGTGGTCGCGGGCACACCCATCTCGATCTCCGTTACCTACTTGCCGCTCCCGACCTCGATCCGGCACCACCGGAGGGGGAGAGCCCCGACGTCGCCTGGTTCGGCTGGCCCGATGCCATCGACCGGGCCGACGACCCGAGGCTGACGTCTCTGCTCCAGCACCTCCGGCCATCCGGATAGACCGGTTGCCAGTATCGAACATATGTTCGATACTGGTGCGGTGGGATTCACCAATCCGGAGTGGACATGGAGCGAGCTCGAGGCCCGTCTCTCCGGACGCGTCGGCCCCGACGGGCGAGCCGCCGGATCCCCGTCATGGAACGCCGGTGGTGACGCTCCGGCCTGGAGTCGACGTCGGCAGCCCTTCATCGCCCCCGATCACCGGTCGATGCCCGAGGGCGTGCCCTATGCCGAACTGCACTGCCGGTCCAACTTCTCCTTCCTCGAGGGTGCCTCCCATCCGGAGGCGCTCGTGGTGGAGGCATCCCGACTCGGGCTCGAGGCGATCGCCATCACCGACCGCGACGGCCTCTACGGGGTGGTGCGTTTCGCCGAGGCGGCGCGCGAGATGGGCATCGCCACCATGTTCGGCACCGAGATCACCCTGACCGGATCAGCTCCGACCACCGACGGTCTCCGACCCGGTGGCCGACTTGTCCTCCTCGCCGACGGCACCTCCGGATACGCGCGGCTCGCTCGCGCCGTCTCCCTCGGCCAACTGGCCGGATCGAAAGGGGCGCCGGTCTTCGAACTGGCAGGGGTCGCGGAGACCGTCGCGGGATCCTCCTGGGTGCTCACCGGCGGTCGTGGTGGTCTCGTGCCCGGGGTGCTGATGGCCGACGGTCCGGCAGCGGCGCGCGCCGAACTCGAGCGCCTCGTCGATGCCTTCGGTCGCGATCGCGTGCTCGTGGAGATCTGGGATCACGGCGACCCGATCGACCACCACCGCAACGACGTCCTGGTCGAGATCGCCCACCGGGTCGGAGTGGAGTGCGTGGCCGCGAACGACGTCGACCACGCCACCCCCGCCGACGCTGATCTCGCCGCGGTCGCCGCCGCCGTCGGTGCGCGCCGCAGCCTCGACTCGGCCGACCCCTGGCTCCCCGGCGGGATCGGGGCCCACCTCCGCTCGGGGGCCGAGCAGATGAGACGGTTCG
>Ga0181567_10001506_pt1 | contig 17593 bp, 13 predicted proteins | sample 101ome_14_FD_133761 | JGI IMG/M metagenome (GOLD analysis project Ga0181567, IMG submission 133761) | Coastal salt marsh microbial communities from the Groves Creek Marsh, Skidaway Island, Georgia - 101403AT metaG (megahit assembly) | ecosystem: Environmental > Aquatic > Marine > Intertidal...
TAACAGTTATTTTAGAGAACCTTATTGACAACGCGATAAAGTTTACTAGAATAGGTGGAGTTGTAAAAGTGAGTGTAAAAATTGATGAACGAACGCAAAAATTTATGATAAAAATTGAAGATGATGGGATAGGAATCGCAAAAGATAAGTTGTCAAAAGTTTTTGAGCCATTTACACAACAAGATAGTTCAGCTACACGCTCATATGATGGTTTAGGTTTAGGGCTTTCATTGGTAAAACATATGTCTGAAGCAGTAAATGCAACACTTGAAGTGGAATCTCAAGAGAATAAAGGGAGCAAGTTTAAAATAGCAGTTTAAAAAAAGTAAACTTTTTTTATGAAGATTTGAGAAATAAGCTCTCTTCGATTGTATGTACAAGCTTTTGAATGTTGAATGGTTTTGGAACTAAAATTGAAACTATATCTTCAAGAGCTTGAGATAACTCTTCACCTTCTTCAAATTCATCTGTTATTATCAACGGTATATCCAGGCTGTTTTCTCGTAAAAAATCGATAATTTTCATACCATTAACATCTTGAGAATGCATCTCAGTGATAATGAGATTAACATCATCATTGTTTTGTAAGTATTGGATAGCTTCATCATCACTTTTTATACCAACAATTGTAACATGGAGCATAAGTTGGATGAATTTTTCGATTGAATCTCTTATGGCTTGATCAGATTCAACATAAAGTATTTTTAAACGAGCTTTCATAGGAGCCTCTTTAAGTAACAGTTTATAATCCTAATATAAATTAGGTAAACAAAGTGATTTTAATTTTTATGAAACTAAGCTAACCTTTTTAAAGTCCAGTTTTGAAACAGCATTTTCAATAACTGTTATATCCCTAAATGAGATGATATATTTTTGATCGTGAATCGAAGAGCATGTAAACAAAAAACTTCGTATCCCTGAAGGAAGTTTAATCATTAACTTGTTGTACGCAGAGTTTTTTGTTTTTTCGATGATATCTGAAATACTCTTTTCGTAGATACAACCCTCATGTTTTACAAGATATTTTTCCAAGGAGTTAAAGCGATCTTGAATTTGATCTAAAGTGTTTGTAAACATACTTGTATGAGCATGTTTATTGGCATGGCGAATTGTATTGTTTTCAATCAGATACACTCCTGTTTCAAGAATATCCATTGAATTTTGTAAAGCTTGTTGATATGTTTCATGCTCTTTACCTAAAGAATTGATGGGTTGTTTAAAAAATATAGCTTTTGAGGATTTAAATAGAGAAAATACAAACTCTTTTTGTCCAAATGGCTTCATCAAAAATCCATCTACACCAAGATCTATAATTGGGATGATATCGTTGATATCATCATGTGCAGAGGTTACTAAAATACTTTGATGTTTGTTGATTTTTAAAATATCTTTGATAAGTTCTATTCCATTTTTTTCTGGCATCTCTATATCTGTAATCACAATGTCAAATTTTTTATTTTTGTATATTTCGAGAGCTTGAGAGCCATTACATGCAAGAGTACAAGAATTAAAAAAGTTTTCAAATAAGTGTTTTGTTTGAAATTGTAAAAGTTCATCGTCTTCTACGTATAAAACATCAAGGTTTCTTGTAAAAAGCATCACTTCTTGAATAGTCATATCTAATCCGTTAAATATAATGTTAATGTATATTGTATTATATTTAATTAAAATTAACAAATTGTATTTGAAAAATATTTGGTCAAATTTTTTGTTTCCTTCTATTAAAACTAAGAGATTATAATCGCTTTAATTTATTCATAGGTTTAAATATGAGTGCACAACAATTTACCCATCTTCACCTTCACACTGAGTACTCCTTACTTGATGGAGCAAATAAACTCTCAAACTTAGTTCCACGTTTAAAAGAGCTTGGAATGGATTCTGTTGCTATGACTGATCATGGAAATATGTTTGGAGCTATCGATTTTTATCATCAGATGAAAGCTGCAGATATAAAGCCAATCATAGGGATGGAAGGTTATATTCACAATGGTGAAACATTAGATGACAAGTCTACAAAACAAAGATTTCATATATGTTTATTTGCAAAAAATAAAAAAGGGTATGAAAATTTGATGTATCTTTCATCTAAGGCTTTTATCGAGGGAATGTATTATTTTCCTCGAATCAACAAAAAAGAGTTGAAAGCTCATAGTGAAGGACTTATTTGTACATCTGCATGTTTACAAGGTGAAGTCAATTGGCATCTTAACACTCAAAATGAGAGAAATGTAAAAAATGGTGCACTTGGATATGATGGGGCCTTGAGGATTGCAAAAGATTACCAAAGAATTTTTGGGGATGATTTTTATCTTGAATTGATGCGACATGGGATTGGAGATCAGCTTTTTATTGATGAACAGATACTTAAAATTTCTAAAGAAACAGGGATAAAAGTTGTAGCGACAAATGATACTCACTACACCTTTCCTGATGATGCACAAAACCATGAAGCATTTATGTGTATTGGGATGAATAAACTCTATGATGATCCAAACCGAATGCGTCATTCTGTTCATGAGTTTTATCTTAAGTCTCCAGAACAGATGGCAGTACTATTTGCTGATATCCCTGAAGCTATTGCTCATACACAAGAGATTGTTGATAAGATTGAGGATTTTGTTCCAATTGTAAAAACACCTACACCGCCAAATTTTAAATTTACAAAAGAATACGCTGCAAATGATGGGTTTGAAGTTCAAACAGAAGATAAAGATGAGGCGGATGCTGCGTATTTCACCTACAGATGTAAACTTGGTTTAGAAGATCGTTTAGAGCATGTTGATCCACAGCGACATCAAGAGTATCGAGAACGCCTTGAATTTGAGATGGATATTATAAACTCTATGAAATTTCCAGGGTATATGTTAATCGTTTGGGATTTTGTGAAGGTTGCAAAAGAGATGGGGATAGCAGTTGGTCCTGGACGTGGTTCTGCTGCTGGTAGTTTAGTGGCGTATTCTCTTCAAATTACAGATATAGACCCGATGAAATATGATCTTCTTTTTGAGAGATTTTTAAATCCAGAACGTGTATCAATGCCCGATATCGATATGGACTTTATGCAAGCCCGTCGTGGTGAAGTGATCGACTATGTTGTTGAAAAATATGGTCGAAATCAAGTTGCTCAAATCATTACTTTTGGTTCACTTCTTGCAAAAGGTGTTATACGGGATGTTGCTAGAGTTCTTGATATGCCACTCTCTCAAGCTGATAAAATGGCTAAGCTTATACCAGATGAGTTGGGTATAACACTCAATGGAAAAGAGAAAAAAGGTGAGTTTATTGATGGTGCTTTTCAAAAAGAGCCTAAGATCAAAGAGCTTGTTGATACTGATACAAATGCTGCTAGAGTGTGGGAGTTTGCAAAGAAACTTGAAGGTTTAAAGAGAAACTCAGGGATACACGCAGCTGGTGTTGTTATATCTAATGAAGAGCTTTGGTATAAAACACCGATCTATAAACCTTCTGGAGAGGATACGTTTGTTACACAGTACTCTTTGAATTATCTTGAAGATGTTGATCTTATTAAATTTGACTTTCTTGGTTTAAAAACGCTCGATGTGATTGATAATGCTATAAAGCTTATAAAACGACGTTATAAAAAAGATATTATCTGGACTGAGATAGATGAAAACGATCCTAAAGTGTATGATGTTATCCGAAGTGGAAATACTGTTGGAATGTTTCAGATAGAATCTTCTGGTATGCAAGATCTGAACAAACGGCTCAAACCAGATAGTTTTGAGGACTTGATCGCGGTTTTGGCACTCTACAGACCAGGACCAATGGAATCAGGGATGTTAGATAGCTTTATTGAACGTAAGCATGGACGAGAAGCAATTGAATATACTTTTGATGTTATGGAGCCAATACTTGAAAACACATATGGAGTCATTGTGTATCAAGAGCAAGTTATGCAGATTGTGCAAACTGTTGGTGGTTTTTCTCTAGGCTATTCAGACATTATTCGAAGAGCTATGGGTAAGAAAAAAGATATGGCAGCGTATAATGCAGAGTTTTCACAAGGGGCTGCAAAGCAAGGGCATGATTATAGTGCTGCAAGTAAACTTTTTGACTTGATTGAAAAATTTGCAGGGTATGGTTTTAACAAATCACACTCAGCTGCTTATGCGATGGTAACCTTTCAAACTGCATGGCTTAAAACGTATTATCCAAATGAGTTCATGGCAGCACTTCTTACTTCAGACAAGGATAATACTGATAAAGTTGTTCGTTATATTGATGAGGTTAAGCGTATGGGGATTGAACTCCTTCCTCCTGATATTAATGACTCTTATCTGGAATTTTCTGCAACAACAAAAGATGATCAAGATGTAATTTTGTTTGGTTTAGGAGCTATAAAAGGGGTAGGTCGCTCTGCAATAGAGTCTATTTTACATACTCGAAAAGAGGATGGAGAATTTACATCATTGGAAAATTTTGTAAATAGAATTGATCCTTCAAAGGTAAACAAACGCTTTATAGAATCATGTATTAAATCTGGAGGATTTGATAGATTTGGCTATTCTCGTAAAGCCTTATTGGATCAGATAGATAAAATTGTTGAAACAGCAAAAGATGCAAATACAGCTAGAAAAAATGCAGTTGGCTCATTGTTTGGAGATGATGAAGAGATCACTTCAGTACAGCTCACACTCAACAATATGGAAGAGTTTGAACTTAAAGAGATTTTAGAATTTGAAAAAGAAACTCTTGGGTTTTATGTTTCTGGTCACCCAATGGACGATTATCGGGAAAAACTTGATGAATTAAACTACACACTCTCTTCAGAGCTTGAGAGTGTTAAAGATGGTTCATACGCAATTTTTATAGGAAAAGTTGAAGAGATTACTAAAAAAACATCTAAAAAAGGGAATCCATTTGGGATTGTAAACCTTATGGATTTTCATGGAAATATTGAGATTATGCTTTTTAGTGATAAGCTTGAAGAGTTACAAGGTATGGATCTTGAGGAACCTGTTGCTTTTAAAGCCAAAATTACCCATACAGAGATGTTCACACGTATAGGTGTAACAAAACTTATGAGTCTTAAAGATGCAAAAAAAGAGTGTAAAAAAGTTAAAAAAGAGGTTCGTGAAATGCCTCAAGAACCACTTAATCTTGCAATCAAACTTGGTGCAGAGATGAAAGTCTTAGATGATTTGTATGCTTTAATCCGGCAAAATCCTGGAAGTAGACCACTCAAAATTATCATAACGGCAAAACTTCAAAATGTGGTTATAGATTCAGCGATTCGAGTCAGTAACAATGTGGTAACAGCCTTAGAAGGCAACGAATTTGTAGATATAGTAGGATAGTATATGGATAAAAAAGATTTTAATGAGGGTTTACTTGGTTTTTTAGATGCATCGCCCACACCTTTTCATGCAACGAAAAATATGGCGATGATGCTTGATAATGCAGGTTTTGAAAAACTTAATGAGTTAGAAACTTGGAACTTGCAAAAGGGGAACAAGTATTATCTCACAAGAAATGGGTCTTCACTTATTGCTTTCACCTATCCTGGAACGCTAGATTATACTATGGTTGGTGCACACACAGATTCACCAAACTTGAAGCTTAAACCAAATCCTATCATGAAAGAGCATGGTGTGGTGAAGTTTGCTGTAGAGCCATATGGTGGAGTTCTTTTAAATCCTTGGTTTGACAGAGACTTATCTTTAGCTGGAAAAGTCTCGTATCTGGATTCAAAAAATGAGATACAAAGTTCACTTATTGATGTTGTAAAGCCTCTTGCAATGATCCCTTCTTTAGCGATTCATCTTGATGAAAAAGCAAACAGTGAGAGAAGTATCAATAAGCAAACAGATATCTTGCCAGTTATGACGACGAATGAAGATTTTGAATTTGAAGAGTTTATTAAGTGGCAACTCTCAAAAAATGAGATTCATGATGTTCAAGATCTCTATGCAAATGAGCTTAGTTTTTATGATACACAAAAAGCTTCTTTTCTTGGTTTGCATAATGATTTTATTGCGAGTGCAAGACTTGATAACTTACTCTCATGTTATGTTGGACTTTTAAGTATTTGCTCTATTGAGTCTGATCAGGCTATGATGTTTGTAGCTTCAGATCATGAAGAGGTTGGAAGTGATTCAAGTTCTGGAGCAGGTGGTAGTTTTTTAGAAAATACATTAAGACGTGCTTTTAGTGATTATGATACATATATGAAAATGGTCCGAAGCTCTATTCTTTTATCTTGTGATAATGCACATGCAATTCACCCAAATTATCCTTCAAAACACGATAAAAACCATGCACCATTGATTAATAAAGGGAGTGTAATCAAAGTAAATGCAAATCAAAGATATGCTTCAAATACAACTACAATTTCAAAGTTTATGAATGTGGCAAAAAGTTTTGGTGAACCTTATCAGGAGTTTGTAACTCGAAGTGATATGGGATGTGGTTCAACAATAGGACCAATTACTGCAACAAGAATCGGTATTGAAACACTTGATGTTGGACTTCCAACATATGGGATGCATTCGATTCGTGAACTTTGTGGAAGTGATGATGCGCATTCGCTTTACAAAATTATTTTAGGTTTTGCATCTTAATGTCTGAGACCATTACAGTAGAGGAGCTCAACCTTTTAATTGAACAAACTTATAAAGTTGAAAAAGAGTTTAGTGAACTTAAAGCATCGTATGAACATCTGCAAGATACGGTTGAAAAAGTTGTTGAATTTTTACCTAATGCGATATGGATTGTCAATCATGTAGACAATACTGTTTTTTTGCAAAACTCAAAAGCAAGAGGTTTATGGGCACTCTTGAGACTTTTAGAATTAAAAGAGGAAGATTATGAGATCAATTATGAATCTCGTGATTATCTTGTGAAAAGTTCAATTTATCAAGATAAAGTAATGTTCAGTGTGATTGATATCACTGAACAAAAACGACGTGAGAACCTTGCTACTATGGGTCAAATGGCTGCACATCTCTCCCATGAGATACGTAATCCTATTGGGTCTATTTCACTTTTAAGTTCTACGCTTAAAAAAAGAGTAAAACCTGAGAATCTTCCAATTGTTGAAGAGATACAAAGCTCAGTGTATAGAATCGACAGAATAATTAAAGCAACTTTGATGTTTTCAAAAGGTGTTCAAACGAGTCCTTCAAAGTTTCGATGGAGTCAACTTTTAGAAGCACTTCATACTGCCATAGGGTATTATGGCCATACTAAAGATATAACATTTATCTTGCCTGAGGGTAATTTTACTATGAATGCAGATAAGGACCTTTTAGAGATGTTGTTTACAAATTTTATAGCAAATGCAATAGATGCTATAGAACTTGATGAAAATGACGATGGTAGTGTCGAGATTATTTACCAAAAAGAAGATGAGTTTCATAAGTTTTACATTTTTGATACCGGAATTCCTATAGAAGATGAAAAAGGCTTATTTGAAGCTTTTAATTCTACAAAAGTGAAAGGAAATGGTCTAGGACTTGTTCTTTCTCAGCAGATTGCAGAAGCGCATGGTGGGTATGTAAAACTTGCAGACGATCAACGAAAAGGTTTTGAAGTAGCTTTTATGGTATAATTTCATATTATTATTTTTATAATCTGGAGTACTACCTATTATGCAAACAAATCAAAAAGCGATCTCTTCACTTGTTGATTATATAAAAGTTGATCAATTTTATATAAGTTGTCATTTTAAATGTGATGTTAAAAATAAAACTATAGTATCTACTGTTCCATTTGAACCTTACAATGGCAAAGTTTGTCTCACATGGAAAGATGTAGTATTTCACCCAATTGCATCGTACAACCTTTACTTTCATACGCCCGTAACTATATTTAATGCAGAGTGCCATGAAACAATTGTTTTAAAAGCTTTTCAAGAAGTTTCAAACTATTTTACATGGAATCAAAAAGAGAATAGGTACATTTATAACTAAGTCTGATTCTTAATCTTCCATTAGCCTTTTTTCAATAGAATATCCACTTTAATTATAAAGGATAATGTATGAACAAACTCGTTTCTTTACTTGATTCGATGAAAACAATGATAGTACTTATGCTTATTTATGCTTTTGCAATTGGATATGCTACGATTATTGAAAATGACTATGGGACAATCACTGCAAAAGCAGATATCTTCAATGCAAGGTGGTTTGAGGTCTTGCATCTTTTACTTGCTATAAATTTAGTACTTAATATATTTAAATATAAAATGTTTAGCTTAGAAAAAGCACCTATTTTTATCTTCCACTTCTCTTTTATTATCATCTTAGTGGGTGCTGCAATCACTAGGTATGTTGGTTATGAGGGAACACTTCATATTCGTGAAAATACTGCTGCTTCTGTAATGACAAGTTCAGATAATTTTTTTATACTTAAAGCCAAAGTGGGTGAAAATGAGTTGATAGATGAGCAAAAAGTTTACTTTTCAAAACGTCTAGGAAACTCATTAAGTGCGTCTTTAAACATTGATTCTAAACAAGTGGATGTTGAGTTATTACAGTATACACCTGATGTGGTTGAGCAAATGGTCAGTGATCCAAATGGAAAAGCTATTGCAAACATGATGATTACTGATGGTGGTAAAGGAAAGAAAGTTATAATCAAAGAAGGTATGTTCTTTGATGCTGGCGATGTAGTTATAAACTTTGGTTCTTCGAAACAGTTTACAAAAGATGTTATCTCTTTGTATGTGGAAGACTCAAAACTTTTTATGAAACATGAGATGCCTCTTGTATACCTTAAAATGGATGATCGTTCAGAAGGTCAATTAGAATCATCTCAAAAAAGAGAGCTTGAAGGTAGAACTCTTTTTACAGCAGGAACAGCAAGTTTTGTTCTACGAGATTTTATGCCAAAAGCGAGTATGAAACTTGTCAGCAATCCAAATGCTTCTCCAAGAAGACCTGGTACAGATGCATTAAAGTTTAAGATTTCTGTTGATGGTGTAAGTGAAGAGGTAACTATTTTTGGTCAAGCAGGGGTGATTGGAAAAGAGAGCCATAATGTTGTTAATGGTGTTGATGTTCACCTCTCATTTGGTGCTAAGGATATTCAGCTTCCTTTTGAAATTTTCCTAAAAGATTTTCAACTTGATCGTTATCCAGGTTCAATGAGTCCTGCTTCATATGCTAGTGAAGTTATTTTAGTTGACAAAGAGCAAGGGATAGAGATGCCATATAGAATCTTTATGAATCATATTTTAGATCATCGTGGATATAGATTTTTTCAAGCTTCTTATGACCAAGATGAACTTGGAACTGTTCTTTCAGTCAATAACGATCCAGGAACACTTCCAACATATATAGGATATACACTTCTTGGAATAGGAATGTTTTGGTCATTATTTTCAAGACGTCACCGTTTTTCAAAACTAGCTAAAAAAGCAAAAAGTGCAGCTGATGAAAAAAATATTGCTGCATCTTTCGTCGTAGCCTTTGCACTCGCTTTTGGTGCAACACCTAGTGAAGCAACTGAGCTTGATCCTGGTCTTAAAACGATTATCTCATTTGATAAAGCACATGCTCAAAACTTTGGAAAATTGATTGTTCAAGATACTGCTGGGCGTATGAAACCTATGGATACACTTACAAATGAAGTGCTTGCAAAAGTGTATGGTAGCGACTCACTTCCTGTTGGAAACTATAAGCTTGATGCAAACCAAGTTATCTTAGGTATGATGGTAAAACCAGCAATCTATAAAAATATAAAAATGATCAAAACAAAAAATAAAGAGGTAAACAAAATCATAGGTGCACGTGAAGATGCAAAATATGTTTCGTTTTCTCAATTTTTTGAAGATCCAGATGGGATTCGAGGGTATAAACTTGCACAGTATGTTGATACAGCAATTAGAAAAGAAGCAAAGTATCGCGATAAGTTAGACAAAGCACTTATCAGTATTGATGAAAAAGTTAACGTTACTTTTATGATCTTTACAGGGCAACTTATCCGAATTTGGCCTAAAGCAAATGATGAAAACAACAAGTGGTTTCCAACTATAGAAGCGCTTCAAAGTTTTGATGATGCAGAAGGTGAAGAGGTTCGAAAAAGAGCAGTGGATTATTTTACATCAATTGACGGCTCAGTTGTAGATGGAAACTGGAAACCATCTGATGAAACCTTACACTCAATTGCTGAGTACCAAAAAACAATAGGAGCATCGGTATATCCAAGTGATTCTCGTATAGCTGCAGAGGTGTTTTACAACGAAACAAAAATCTTTGAAAGAATCTATCCAATCTATCTTCTTGCAGGATTTATCTTGTTGATTATGAGTTTTGTAAAAATTCTTAAACCAAGTTTTAAAATTGATATTTTTGCAAAAATAACTTTGGGTGTTTTGATCGTTCTCTTTTTAGCACATACTGTAGGGTTAATCAATCGATGGTATGTATCTGGTCACTCTCCATGGTCTAATGGATATGAATCTATGATATATATTGGATGGGCAACTGTTTTAGCAGGATTTATTTTCTCGAAGCGTTCACCAATGACAATGGCTTCAACTGGTATTTTAACTGGTCTTATTTTGTTTGTAGCACACCTTAACTGGATGAATCCACAGATCACTACGCTTGTTCCTGTACTTAACTCTTATTGGTTGAGTATCCATGTATCTATGATTACAGCAAGTTATGGGTTTTTAGGTCTTGGAGCTCTTTTAGGTTTTATTGTCTTGCTTCTTTTCATTCTTGCAACACCTGCAAATGAAAAACATATCTCTTTATCTATCAAAGAGTTAAATGCGATTAATGAAATGAGCCTTATGGTTGGACTTGTTTTACTCACTATTGGAAACTTTCTTGGTGGAGTTTGGGCAAATGAATCATGGGGAAGATATTGGGGTTGGGATCCAAAAGAGACTTGGGCCTTAGTTACTATCGTGATCTATGCAGTTGTACTTCACCTTAGATTTGTTAAATCACTTTACAGCAACTTTAATTTTGCAGTGGTGTCTTTACTCTCATTTACATCAGTTTTAATGACGTACTTTGGAGTAAATTACTATCTTGCAGGATTGCACTCATATGCAAAAGGTGATCCGGTTCCTATTCCTGATTTTGTACCTGTGACCTACACGATTATTTTCCTTATAGTTGTGTTGGCTTTTAGAAAAAGAAAGTTGGCGTAAAGGGACATAATGGAGTTTAAGGGTTTTGGAGAAGGTGCCCTAGATTTTTTATCTGCAATCCGAAAAAACAACAACAAAGAGTGGTTTGCAGCTCATAAAAATGAGTATGAAAAACTTATTTTAGAACCATCTCGATTATTTGTAGTCGAGATGGGTGAACACCTCCAGGCTCTTGAACCTACTATTCATGCAATTCCAAAGATAAACAAGTCACTCTATAGAATCTACAGAGATACGCGAAGAATGGGTGCGAATAAAGAACCGATCAAATCACGTATTGGAGTTATATTTTGGCAGGGCAGAACCAAAAGGATGCAAAGTTCATCGTTTTACATGCACTTTTCACCAGATGAGCTTTATGTTGCTACGGGAGTTCGTTGGTTTGAAAAGCCTATGCTTGATGCTTTTCGAGAGTATATTTTAAATGAGCAAAGGCGTGTTGAACTTGACGAGATTCTCTCAAGTATCCGTGCTAAAGGGTATACACATCTTGAGAAAGGGTATAAAAGATATCCTAGAGGTTTTAATGCTCAGATGCCATCTGCAGATTTAGCACTTTATAAAGGGATGGCAACATATAAAATTTTAGATCCAAAGTTGATTTATGATGGTGAAAAACTTGTAGATACATTATATAAGATTTATGAAGATATGCTCCCACTGCAACAGTATATGTATGAAGTGAGTTTACGAGTTAAGGAAGAAGTGTAAAATGACATTTTGTATAGCTAGAAGATATTTCAACAAAAAGGCAAGTTAGATGGCAAAAAAATCAGCTGTGTTACTACTCAATATGGGTGGACCAAACAACCTTGAAGAGGTTGAAGTTTTTTTGAAAAACATGTTTAGTGATAAAAATATATTAACAATGAAAAGTAATTTACTCCGAAAATTTATCGGAACAATGATTACATTTACACGAACTGAGAGTTCACAAGAGATCTATCGAGAACTTGGTGGAAAATCTCCTATAGTAGATCACACCAAAAAGCTTGTTGCTAAACTCCAAGAGCGTTTAGGGTCTGAGGTGTTTGTAGATTTTATTATGCGTTATACTCCACCATTTGCAAGTGAGGTGATTGAAAAGTTTTCAGATGAGGATATAGATAAGATATATCTTATACCTTTATACCCTCAGTATTCAACTACAACTACAAAATCTTCTTTAGAAGATTTTGAGGAAGAATATCATAGGGCTGGTGGAGATGCTTTAGTGTATGAGGTAAAGCATTTCTTTGAAAATACAAATTATAATAAAGCTATTGTGCAAAGAATCAAAGAGAAAGTTCAAAATGATAATTACTATGATTTTGATCTTATATTTTCAGCACATGGCCTTCCTCAAAAGATAGTTGATGCGGGTGATGTGTATGAAAAACATGTAAAACGTCATGTGGCAATTTTAGAAAAAATGATTCAAGAGGAGGGGATGAACTTTCAAAAAATCCATCTTGCATACCAATCCAAAGTTGGACCAATGGCTTGGTTGCGCCCATCTTTGGATGAAAAACTTGCAGAAGTAAGAAACAAAGGTGTGGTTATTTTTCCAATCGCTTTCACCATAGATAACTCTGAGACTGATTTTGAACTTGAGATAGAGTATAGAGAGATAGCAGAAGAGTTAGGATTTAAAGACTATAGAGTATGCAGGTGTCCAAATGACAGTGATCTTTTTGTAGATGCACTTGTTGAGATTTATGAGAAGATGAGATAAGATGCAAAAGATTGTCATATTTGATATGGATGGAACACTTTTAGATTCACAAAAAGATATCACAGTTTCGATCAACTATATACGTAAACTCCATTACAATCTTCAGCCACTCAGTGAAGAGTTTGTTGTAGAAGCAATCAACAAAGATGTAAGAAATCTTGCAAAACTTTTTTATGGAACTGAAAAGTACGAGGAGAGTGATAGGGTTGTTTTTGAAGAGCATTATGCAGCTCAGTGTGTACAAAATCCTTATCTTTATGATGGAGTAGGAGAACTTTTAGAGTCTTTATATGCGAAGGGGATGAAACTTGGAGTTGCGACAAATGCTCCAACGCAGTTTGCTTTGAGAATGTTGCAACATTTAGGAGTAGACTGTTTGTTTGGACTGATTGTTGGAGCAGATCAGGTTAGTATGTCAAAACCAGATCCACAAATGCTTTACAAGATTTTAGATCACTTTAATTATAATCCATCTACAGATAAAGCCTGGATGGTTGGAGATAATTCCAAAGATATGTTAAGTGCTTCAAATGCAAATATAGATGCTGTATTTGCAACCTGGGGTTTTTCTCCTCGCAGTGAACATCACACCACAATACACAGTCCAAAAGAACTTTTAGAAATTGTGATTTAGATCGTATTACTTATTATTATGCTAGAATATCTAAAATAAGATTTTGGAGCAGTATATGTTTGCAAATGACTTACTGTTATCTTTTGCTTTTATGGGGATTCTTTTCTTACGTCAGATAAGTATTATCAAGCAACCTAACAAAATAAATTATGCACCACTTATGATTGGTATAGGTCTTATAGCATCAATAGTCCACTTTATTATTCATCCTGAAGGGAAAGATTTTATCTTGATTATGAGAGAATCAATGTTTCCTGTACTTGTATCTTTACTTTTGTATATAGTTATGAACATTATGCATCAGACTCAAGAAAAAGAACATGACAAACTTCACGATGAATTTAGTCGCATCATGGTTGAGCAAGTTTCTCAACTCAAAAATTTCATGAATGAACTTGAAGGGAGACTCAACGCATGTCAACAAGAAGATAGGCAAGCGCAAGAAGAGATTAGGGCAAAGTTTAAAGAAGATATCAATGCTCTAGAGAGTATTCAGCTCAACCAAACAACATTTTTGAAAAAGTTTGATGAGATGGAAGAGTGGCATGAAAGAGTTTCAAAAGAGTTTGATCATTTTACAGATGAGGAGATGCCAAAGCTTAGCTCTATTATACATGAACATATAGATATTTTTAGAGTCTCTGAACAAGACCATTTCAATAAGATTAAAGAGATTCTTGAACAAGCTGGTAACAGTCGTGGTGAAATTGTTGAAGATATGGATCAGATCAAAGAGGGGCTTAAGAGTTTACAAAATATCGCAGATAGTGTTGCAAAGTCCATTACGCAACATGTGGTAAAAAACCTCTCAAGTATCACGAAGTCTTTTGAGTATGAGATAGGATCTCTAAAATCATATTCAGAAGCTATACGTACCTCACTAATGGAGAGTGAAACAAAACTCTCAACCATAAGAGAAAAGAGTGAAATTATCATGAAGCAGATGGTTTTATCTGCTAAAAGAATGGATGAACTTCAAGAGAGAAATGAAGTTTTTCAAGGTGTATACTCAAATACAAAAGAGCTTATTGATGAACTAGAAAGTGTAAAGGCTGATTATGCCAAAGCACAAGTGAAACTTAGTGCTATCTCCAACGAATTGCAACTTCATGAAGATGAACAGATTAACGCTATGAAAGGTGAAATTGAAAATCTTAGTGAAATGCTTTCTAAAAAGATAGAAGATTCTTTAGTAAAACTACATGAAAATTACCAATCAACGAGTCAAGATATTTCGCAAAGTGTTCAGATTTTGGCTAAAAAAGCGCAATTGCAAAAAGGTTATACTGCTTTAGATGATGCATAAAAAATGGAAATGTATGTAGAAGTGGTGGCCAATCTCGGAATCGAACCAAGGACACACTGATTTTCAGTCAGTTGCTCTACCGACTGAGCTAATTGGCCATCTTTAAAAGGCCGTAATTATAAGCAATTACTACTGAAAATAAGCTTATTTTTAAACAGAAATTTTTATTATTTTTTCGCTTGATATTCTCAATAATTGACCGATTTTTTAAATAGTTACTTTTGTAAATTATAGTGACTTGCAAAACTTGTTTTTAAGTGAAACAGAACCAAAAATGCAAGATAATATACAAAACAGATAAATGGAATGTATTATGAAACATATAGATATTAGCGATACTTGTTATGTCCACCTTATGGATAGTAGTATTTATATCTATATTAACAATGAATTTCAAGAGATGCTGTATATTGATGGGATCGAATACTCTACAGATCCTATTCCTCTCATAATGGACGAGATAGAACTCTCTTCACGAGCCAGTCTTTATGAATGCACATTATTTCTTTAAAATGAGGAAGATTTTTTAATAGATAATAATTATTATCCTTTAAGAATTAATTTCTTATAATTTTGCAGTTTAAAAATAAAAGGAAAATACTATGAGACAATATGAAACATATAAATGTAATAAATGTGGTAATGAAGTTGAAGTACAAAATGTTGGTGGAGGAACACTTACATGTTGTGGTGAAGAGATGGAGATGATTACTGAGAGTTTAACTGCAGTAAACTTAATGAAAGCATTTGCTGGTGAATCTCAAGCGAGAAACAAATATGAATTTTTTGGTGAACTTGCTCGTGATGCTGGTTGGCATGCAATTGCTGATCATTTTGCAGAAGCAGCAATGAATGAGAAGTACCATGCAAAAGCTGAACTTGAAGCGTACAACAAACTTGTGTATGGTTTAGAGATGCATGAAACATTAAAAAATCTTGATATTGCTATTGCTGGAGAGCATTATGAGCATGAAGAGATGTATCCTAATTTTGCAAAAATTGCTGAAGATGAAGGACATAAAGATATAGCTCGTTTACTTAAAGCTATCGCGAAAGTAGAGGTGGAGCATGAGCGTGAATATATCGAGCTTAAAAAAGCACTTGAAGAGGAAGGTTTCTTTGAAAGTAATGAAGATGAGTTCTGGGTTTGTGAAGTGTGTGGACATGTTCACCGTGGAAAAAAACCACCAAAAGCTTGTCCACTTTGTAAGGTTCCACAAGAGTACTTCAAAAGAGAACACTTATACTAAATAAACAAACTAAATAAAGTAGTTTCTACTTTATTTAGACCTTCCACATTTTTCATCAAATATTACAAATCAACACCTTCTCTTAGATTTGCAAAGCATTATTCTGATACAATAATTATCAAAAAATATGGATCTTATTTTTGAATAAAAGTGAATATGTACTGATGAAGTTGCTTAGCATTTTATTTTTCTTTACTTTCCCACTCTTTGCGCAAAACTTAGAGAAAGTTTCTTTACAGTTTCAATGGCTTGATCAGTTTCAATTTGCTGGATATTATATGGCAAAAGAGAAGGGTTTTTACGAAGAAGCTGGCCTAGATGTTGAGTTTAAAAAGTTTAGTCAAAACATTGATCCAATAGATGAAGTAATCAATAAAAGAGCAACATATGGGATAAGTGGTTCATCTATCCTTCTTAAAAAATTCAATAACTTAGACGTAAAACTTTTAGCTTCAATATTTCAATCCTCACCTCTTGTTTTGATTGCACGAAAAGATTCAGATATTCAAAGTGTTCAGGATTTCCGGGGTAAAAAAATGATGATCACTACTGGTGGTAGTGAGACTGTTGCACTTCATGGGATGTACCAAAAGTTTAAGGTTAATGATGCTGATATATTCAAGATTCCTCATAGTGCTGATTTGAATGATCTTATTGATGGAACAGTAGACTTGATGGAGTCATACATATCTAATGAACCATATAGACTCCAAAAGCTTGGTATAGAATATACAGTATTTGACCCTAAAGATTATGGATTTAATTTTTATAACGATATTTTATTTACAAGTGATGATGAGGCCAAAAACAACAAAGATAGAACAACTCGGTTTAAAAATGCCTCAATAAAAGGGTGGGAATACGCTTTTAAAAACATTCATGAAACTGTGAATGTTATTATGAAAAAGTACAACATCCAAAACAAAACAAGAGACGCTCTTCTATTTGAAGCAAATGAGTTAGCACTTTTAGCATACTATGAGACAGAAAAAATTGGTGTGATTAAAAAAGATAACTTGCAAAGGATGTTTGATATCTATAATGTTCTTGGCTTACTTAATGTAAAAAAGTTTAATTATTCTGATGTAGTATTCACCGAGAGAAAAGGTATCCGTTTTAGTAAAGAAGAGCTTGAATGGATCTCTGATAATGAGACTATCACTATGTGTGTTGATCCAGCTTGGATGCCTTTTGAGAAGATTGAAAATGGTACACATAAAGGTATCGCTGCAGAGATATTTGCAATGTTTCAAAAAAAGATCCGTTCAAAAATAGAACTTGTTGAAACTCAAGATTGGGAACACTCTTTAGAGTTAGCAAAAGAAAGAAAGTGCGATATTTTATCTTTGGTTATGAAAACAAAAAACAGGTCGAAGTATTTTAATTTTACTACACCTTATCTCAATATACCATTGGTTATCGCTACGAAAGATGATGTGCCATTTATTAGTGATCTTGGAGCCTTAAGCAATAAAAAGATCGCTATACCAAAAGGATATGTGTATAACGAATATATTCAACGACATTATCCATTTATAGATGTTATAGAGGTACAAAA
>Ga0181567_10001515_pt1 | contig 17545 bp, 16 predicted proteins | sample 101ome_14_FD_133761 | JGI IMG/M metagenome (GOLD analysis project Ga0181567, IMG submission 133761) | Coastal salt marsh microbial communities from the Groves Creek Marsh, Skidaway Island, Georgia - 101403AT metaG (megahit assembly) | ecosystem: Environmental > Aquatic > Marine > Intertidal...
CTGTAGCCGTGCCAACCACTCCGTTGTGGGTGATCCTCACGTTCGTGCCGCTACTTGGTTTTTGGCTGTCGCGGCGATATCCGCGCCGCTACTGAAGGATCAAGCGGCGGCGCCGTGGCCTCCCCGCCAGGACTCGAACCTGGAATCACCGCTTAGGAGGCGGTAGTTATATCCTGTTTAACTACGGGGAGAGGTGCGAGAGTGTACCGCAATCTTCCTCTGGTTTTGTTGAGAGGGTGTGACGATTAACCTGGTGCGCTCTTAGCCAACAAAAACTCTGTCACCTCTTGCTGGTTGCCCCTGAACAGGGGCGGCCGGCTACGCTGTCTCATTTGGTGCTCGTACATCGGGTCGTAATAATCCGTAAGCAGTGCTTCAATCCATGGCCTGTGTTGCTCGGGATCTCCGCGACGGTGACTCAGCAGCGCGTCAAGCATCATCTGATGTAATTCTGCGTGGCGTTTCCCGCCCAGTCTTTTGCGAATACGTTGCAAAGCGGCGATCAGGTCCTCTGAGAAAAGCTCAAAGGCTCGGGGCTCACCAATTTCCTCGTATTCCCGCAAATTTCCCAAAATATAGTTGTCATAAGAATGACTGACTCGATCTGCGAGGCTTGCCTCAACGCGAACCCAATCAGCCTGCTGCCGCGCTATCTGAAGCGACGCCGGCAGCGCACAGCGACCAATGAGCCGGCCTTCGTCCTCGAGAATCAAAAATCGATGGCTGGTTGCGTTTTGCATTACCAGGGCGACTCCCAAGGCCAATTCAAATCCAATTTGCGTGGGTTGCGCCTCGATTCTTCGTCCAAATGCGGAGCCACGATGATTAGCCAGTCCCTCCAGGTCGATACTTCCGGGGATAGGATTTCCAGCAAAGCCCTCGTTGAGTAGGCGTGTTTTGGCGACGCCTGTCTGGCCGCCAACCAGCAGCAGGGAGGATGAGGCCAGTGTTTTGTCTGTTTGCAGGCTTAGCCACTGGCGCATTGCTTTGTAACCGCCGGCGATTCTGGGGTAATGGATGCCTGCCTCGGCAAGCCATTGCTGCGTTATCTCTGATCGAAGTCCGCCCCTGAAGCAGAATAGGGCGCCCTCGGGATGCTGCTCAGCGAATCGTCGCCAGTTTGTCAGGCGCGCCGCTTTGACATCGCCACTGACTAACTCATGGCCCAAAAGCAGTGCGGCATTCTGCCCCGACCGTTGATAACAAATGCCAACGGCCTCTCGTTCATCGTCTTCCATCAGCGGCAAATTGACTGCCGTGGGAAGACTGCCCTTGATAAATTCGATTGGTGAACGGACGTCGATCATGGGTGTTTTGTTGGCAAAAAGCGCCTGAAAATCATCGACCTCTTCCATTATGTCGCTGACATCAAAATCTGCGGTTTTTGGTCGCTTTGCGGCGCCAGAGTTCCTATGACGGCGTTTTCAAGGCCACTGTCACTCAAAAGCCGCATGACTTTAGGCAGGGCCTGCTTTGACGCAGAGATCAAAAGCCCGCCGCTTGTCTGTGGATCGCAAAGAATCGATTGCGCGTGAGTTGATAGCGCTGGCAGTCTGTCTTGATTGGCGGCGAGATTGCGCGTCGCGCCTCCGGGCACGCACCCCAGTGAGATGTAATGCTCAAGGGCGGGCAGTTCAGGAATCTTGGAGATGTCGAGTATTGCATCGAGACCCGCGCCATCGCACATTTCCAACAGATGGCCCGCGAGTCCAAAACCCGTGACGTCGGTCAGTGCGTTGACGCCGGCGACTGTCGCGAGTAACGCGCCGATATTGTTGGGCTGGCACATCACGGCGGTAGCGCAACCGATATGCTCTGGAAGCAGCTTGCCCTGTTTTTCCGCCGTCGTATGAATGCCCACGCCCAACGGTTTAGTCAGCAGAAGCTGATCCCCCACTTGTCCACTATCATTGCGCTTGAGATGCTTGCGTAAAGCAGTTCCCGTGACCGCCAAACCAAAAATCGGTTCGGGACAATCAATACTGTGTCCGCCGGCCAGCGGAAAACCCAGCTGTTGGCAAACGTCTCGGCCCCCGTTAACCACTTGATTCGCGACTTCAGCACTCAGCGAAGCTACTGGCCACCCGAGGATGGCGACGGCAACCAGTGGCGTGCCCCCCATCGCGTAGATGTCTGAAATCGCATTAGTTGCAGCGATGCGACCAAAATCGTAGGGGTCGTCAACGATTGGCATAAAAAAATCGGTGGTGGACAGCAATGCATATTCTTCATTGAGAACGACTGCCGCTGCGTCATCCCTTGTGTGGTGGCCCACCAGCAATCCGGAGGATGAGGTTGATGCGCTGTCCTCGCTGGAATTGCCAAGGATGCGCGACAGTACGTCGGGTGCAATCTTGCAACCGCAGCCAGCGCCATGGCTGTACTGGGTGAGTCGGACAGTGTCATTACTCATATGGGTAGACGCCTTCAAGCATGCGAGAATGCTAACCGTTTACAATTGAAAAGCGGAGCGTTCCCGCCCATTCTTTGCTGTGTGGTGGTAGATACAGTGACCCTTTCAAGTTTTTCAAGTGGTGTGGTGACAGGCTTTGTCGTTCTGTGGGCGCTTGCGACCTCGGCGGTGCAGCTGGTAGAGGCCGCCGGTATGCCCAGAGCTGAAGCATGGGCAGCGGAGCGGGCGCTCTATCAAAAAGCGAAGGGAGAATTGGCTACCGGCGCGGGTCAACGTTACACGGAGATACGTGCGCAGCTGGAGGATTATCCGCTAAGAATTGATCTGGATTTCGCCGTTAAGCTGGGGCAGTTGCACCATATGACGGCCGCCGAGGCCAAAGCCTTCCTCTCCGAAGCGCGAGGGACGCCTCTGGCAAGTCGGTTCTTAGTGGCGTACCTCCGGCATAAGGCACAGGACAAGCATTGGCAATCGTTTTTAGGGGCTGTGGACGCATTGCCGGAAATGCCCGAGTTACAGTGCTATTACTATCGTGCCCTGTTGGCCACCGGTAGCGCTGAGCGGGCTTTTGCGGGGGCGTCAACATTGTGGAATGTAGGGTTCTCTCAGGACAACGCGTGTGACCCGCTCTTCTCCGCTTGGATGCAACGAGGTGGCCCCGACGATGCGCTGATATGGTCGCGGGCACTGAAAGCGTTCAAAGCGAAAAACGGCCATCTCATTCGTTACGTGAAACGCTACGCCAGTGAGGAATTGCAGCTGGACCTTGATGAGTTGGCTGCTATTTACCGCAGGCCTTCTCGGGTCGAGGGCGATCATCACTCTCAACGCCCGCGGCATACGGACATTTTAATAGCCGGGGTGGCGAGATTGGCGCAGCTGAACCCCCAACGGGCGCACCAAGCGCTTGTGGCTCTCGAGCGCGATCATCCTTTTTCATCGGGACAAGTGGCGGCTGTGTCTCTTGATATTGCGCGCCACAGTCTTTTTGCCGAGCGCTCCCCAGCGCCTGAGGCGTGGGTTGAGCAGCAGGTCGCCACCCTCAAAAGAGACGACCTGACCGTTATTTGGTTGCGTAATGCTATCGCTGGCGGGCAGTGGCAGGCAGTGCAGGACGGGTTGCAATGGCTTTCTGAGGAGGCCCGTTCTCAGGATCGCTGGGTCTACTGGGATGCGAGAAGTCGAGAGGCTTTGTCGGTGGAGGGGAGTCAGCCGCTCTATGACAAGCTAGCCCAACGACGCAGTTTTCACGGTTTTCTGGCCGCGGAAAAAGTGGCCGGACCTTATCGACTCAATGAAGTGAGGTCCTCGGTAAACGATGTGGCGCTGGCTGGGTCGGTAGGCTTGGGTGCCGCTCGGGCACAGGAGCTTTTAGCATTGGGCTTGAGCAATGAAGCGAACGAGCAATGGCAACACACGCTCAATCTGGCGAACTTCAGTGAGCGAATGGCGCTGGGGACACTTGCTCAGCAAAGGGGCTGGCCAGACTTCGGGGTAAATGCAGCGATCACCGCAGGCAATTGGGATCGCCTTGATCTGCGTTTTCCCTATGCCTTTTGGGAGGTTTTTGTGAGCGCGGCCATGGAGACCGAGCAGGATCCATTTGCTCTGATTGCGTTGGCGCGGAGGGAGAGCGGTTTAAATCCCAGAGCGCGCTCAAAGGTTGGAGCGCGAGGACTGATGCAACTCATGCCAGCCACGGCTCGAAGCGTTGCCAAACGCGACGCAGTGTCGTATGCCGGCAGCAAAACGCTGTATGAACCTCAAGTGAATATTGCGCTGGGGGCAAGCTACTACGCCGGTCTCGTTGAGCGGTATAACGGTAATCGTGTTAAAGCCTTGGCGGCCTATAACGCCGGTCCAAGTCGAGTCTCTCGCTGGTCGTCTGAATCGCAGTCAATGGATCAGTGGGTGGATTCGATACCTTTTGCTGAGACCAGAGAATATGTTCAGGCGGTACTCACTTATCGGGTGATCTACCGCCTCAGGGCGGGCAAGTCGGTCACGCTGCTCACGCCAATGGAACGGACAGAGTTGTATTGAAGACAAAACAGGGGTTGCAGTTGGCGACCTGGATGAACCGTCAGAAATAGCGAGGGCTTTATGAAAACATTACAAATGCAATCTTGCGTGCATGAGGACGGTACCGTTGAGTGTGCTTTGGTTGAAGCGACGGTCAAAGCGCCTGAGCCCGATGAAGTCGTGGTCGCGATAGAGGCTTCACCCATCAATCCGTCCGATTTGGGCCTGATGTTCGGCGCGGCAGACCTCAGCACCCTGCGGGAATCTGAGCGCGACGGGCAGCCAGCCTTAATACTGGATGTACCCCCGGCAGCGATGCGCGCCATGGCACCGCGGATAGGGCACTGGATGGCAGTGGGCAATGAAGCCAGTGGACGTGTTGTTGAAGCGGGGCAGAGTGAAGCGGCGCAACGGCTCTTGGGTAAAAGAGTGGGCATGTTTGGCGGTGAAATGTATGCGACCCATCGCTGTATACCCCTCTCTCAATGTCTCGAATTTCCGGACGCCGTGTCTGCGGAGCAGGCGGCGTCCTGCTTTGTTAACCCGATGACCGCCCTGGGTTTTTTGGAGACGCGAAATATCGAAGGGCAAAAAGCCATGGTACATACGGCAGCTGCTTCTAATTTGGGCCAAATGCTGGTCAGGCTCTGTCAGGCAGATGACATACCCCTCGTTAACATTGTTCGCTCCGAGGAGCAGGTCGCATTGCTCAGGGCGATGGGCGCTGAATGGGTGCTGAACAGTCAGTCCGAGGGTTTCATGGGTAATCTCATCGACGCATTGGTTGCGACAGGTGCGACACTTGCCTTTGACGCCATCGGTGGCGGTCGGCTGGTGAATCGTATTCTGACAGCAATGGAATTGGCGGCGGCTAAGTCAGGGCCTTGGTCTCGCTATGGATCCGAGGAACCCAAGCAGGCCTACATCTATGGCCAGCTTGATTTGGGGGCCACGGAGCTTACGCGCGGTTATGGCTGGGTTTGGTCGGTGAGTGGTTGGCTACTAACGCCATTTATGAAGCGCGCAGGGCCTGAGCGAGTGGCACGCATGCGCGAGCGAGTGGTGAATGAGATCGATACGACCTTTGCGAGTCATTACTCGGCGCGTGTCAGCTTGGCGCAAGCATTGACGGTGAGCGCTGCCCAGGCTTACGGGGCGCGCAGTACCGGGCAAAAGACTCTGTTGCAGATTGGGGGGTCAGCCGCCTGACAGTTTGACCGGGTAGCCCATTGCGGAGAGGGCGTCCTGACAGACAGACCTTTGATCTCCCTGAAGCTCCAGTAGGCAATCCTTCACTGACCCGCCGACACCGCAACGCTGTTTGAGTTGCTTGCATATAGCCTTGAGGCGCTGTGGGCTCTCGGGGATGCCCTCTATCACAGTAACGGCTTTCCCGCTCCGCCCTTTGGTTTCGCGACGTATTCTCACAACCCCATCACCGGTCACCGCGGGTTTTGCGGCGCCGCATACGCAGGCGGTCGACGGGCGCTGGCACTGGGGACAGAGGCGCCCGCCATCTGTGCTGTACACCGGTCGCGAGGCGGATCTCCTTGCCATCCGAATGTCCTGAGAGCGTGGTTAAGGCCTATACTATCAGCGGACGGGATAGGACAGGCCCAGCATCATGTCAAAAAACCCAGAATTTGAGGCGCAGTTGGCGTTTTTAGAGGACGCCGTACAGTCGCTCGACAATGCGCTTTCACGCCAGCAGCAGCAGCTGCTGAGACTGGAGGAGCGCGTCGCAGCACTAAGCCATCAGCTTCGTGAGCAGGGTGATCGACTAGATGCGGTGGGTGTTTCTTCTCCTGAATCGCCACCGCCACACTATTGATGGCGCGACTTTAATAAAAGAGAATTAACTTATGAATTGGCGTGTAAGCCTACTGATAATAATAAGTTTTCTATTGGGTCTTCTGGTGCTGGTGGCGATCCTGACTCGTCCACCTGCCGCGCCTCACCAAGCGCTTTATATCAACGGTATTGTCATCACGATGGATGCCTCAGATACATTGGCAGAGGCGGTTTTGGTTCGAGAGGGGCAAATCGCAGCGGTGGGGGACTCTGAGGATCTGCTGTCGCGAGTGGATGACGACACTGTGGTTGTCGATCTTCGTGGCAGAACACTGATGCCTGGATTTGTTGATGCTCACGGTCATTTTCCCGGCTCCGGCCAAACCGTTTTCTCGGTTGATCTGAATAGCCCGCCCATAGGGCAGGTGACTGACATGGCGGGGTTGATTGCCCGCTTGACGATGTTTGCCCAGCAGAGGTCAGACGGATGGATCGTTGGCCACGGTTACGACGACACCCTGTTGGCTGAAAAGCGTCATCCTACTCGGGATGATCTGGACACAGTCTCTAGGGAGCGACCTGTCGCGATTGTGCATGTCTCAGGCCATCTTGCAGTTGTAAACAGCGCCGCCCTGGAGATTTTGGGGATTGATGAATCTAGCGCGGACCCCTCGGGCGGCATTATTGTCAGAGATCCGCTGTCAGCTGATGGTCGACGTCCCAACGGTGTGCTGGAGGAGACGGCTGCCAGAGCGGTTTGGAAATATACCCTCGATCTGGGGGTTATGGACGGCGTGCGAATGACGAACCAAGCGGCTGCGGAATACCTGTCTGTTGGTGTTACTACCGCCTCTGCTGGAGGAATGCCAACGGCGGTCGCGAAGCTGCTGTCGGCGATGAGTCGCCTCAATCAATTCCCTCAGCGGGTTGCGTTGTTTCCTCTGTTTGAGGAGGTGGGTGACCAGCTGTTATCCGAAGCGGCGACACTAGCTGATTTTGGCGGTGGGAGGGTGGCTGTGCCTCGGGTCAAAATCATTGCCGACGGTAGTATTCAGGGCTACACCGGCTATCTGACCGAGCCCTATTATCGGCCATTTAAGGGCGACGCGTCCTATCGAGGTTACCCCTCGGTACCCCGCGCGGAACTGCTGGAGCAGGTGGCAGGGCTGTATGAGAAGCGTATACAGGTGGCCATCCATTGCAATGGCGATGCATCCATCGACGACGGTTTGGATGCTATTGAGGCGGCGGCACAAGCACACCCATGGCCAGAGGCGCGCCCCCTTATTATTCATGCGCAAATGACCCGCCTGGACCAAATCGAAAGGATGGCGAAGTTGGGCGTCACGCCCAGTTTTTTCTCAGCGCACACTTATTATTGGGGCGATCGCCACGCGGCTATTTTTATGGGGCCCGAGCGCGCGGCGAACATGAGTCCCGCCCGCTGGGCGTTGGCTGCGGGTGTTCGTTTTAGCTCGCATCTCGACACACCGGTTACGCCCATGCTGCCGCTGCAGGCGGTCTGGAGTCAGGTGCACAGGGAGAGTACAGGTGGGGTTGTGATTGGTCCGGCGCAGCGTATTGATCGTCTGCCCGCGCTTCGCGCGGTAACGATTGATGCTGCGTGGCAGGTGTTCATGGAACACGAAATTGGCTCTATTGAGCCTGGGAAGCGCGCCGATTTGGTGATCTTGTCGGGTAACCCACTCACGACCGAAGACATCCGCTCCATTAAGGTAGATAAAACGGTCATCGATGGGGCGACGGTTTACTCGCGGCTCTGAGTGGTGCGGGTTTTAGCCGGAGTCAAAGCCGAATCGGGCGCTGTCTACACGCACAAAAATTGCCTCGGCAGTGGCGGTAGTGGTGTCGGCATACCCCATTTCAGCGGTGACCTCCGTGCGGCGCTCATCCAGCGCCCGGGCGACAGCGCGTATCGTAATAGGGGTGTTGAGGGGAGTGGGTCTCCGATATTTCACCGACAGCCCACCGGTCATGCCGGGATTTCCAGTCCGTACATGCGTCATTCCCATAATGTGGTCCATAATCCCTGCGACCCAACCCCCATGCACATGGCCAGGGGGACCTTCGAACGCTTGGCCAAATACCACGGTGCCGTTGATGCCATTGCTTTCCTCTTGCCATGATAATTGAGGGGCACAGGGATGGCTTCTGCCCGCCATCGCCACTAGCTCTCCCATCACGTTATCAACAGTGCCGCGATCGCCCCGCCGGCCCATATCCACCAACCCCGATACTTGCGGCAAAGCGGCTAGCGCGGCGGTGATTTTCTCAAGCTCTGCTGCCATTTGAAGAGCGGTATCCGCAGGAATGTCTGAGCTGATTAATTTTTCATTCAGTGCCCTGGCTGCCGCAGCGAGTGTATTGCGACTGGTCCAGTAAAGAGCTTCTTCAGAATCAGCAGGAAAAATCGCAGAAGAGGCGCTCATTTTTTTAACTCAGTCAAATCAAGCCCATTACGCCACTGGCGCAGGTCAGCGATAAATGCTTCAGGTTGCTCCAGCGCGGCAAAATGTCCACCCTTTGCATGCGAGTCGTTAAAAAACATTAATTGCCGATATCGTGTTTGCGCGAGACGTTTGGTGCACAGGAACAGCTCTTTGGGGAATAGAGAAATACCGATAGGGCGCTCGATAGTGGCGTAATTGGGTTGATTAAAGCTCTCCCAATAGAGTCGCGCGCTACTCGCTGCGGTATTGGTCATCCAGTAATGAGCAGCCACGTCGAGCATAACGTCCCGGGCTAGGGCGTTTTCGGGGTGGCGGTTCCCCTGCATTTCACAATCTGTCCATTGCGCGAATTTTTCAACAATCCATGCCATTTGACCCGAGGGGGAGTCGGCAAGACCGTACGCCAAGGTTTGTGGGCGGGTGCTTTGCTGCCGCGAGTACCCCGATTCATGCTCTTGATAGTGCGTAGCGGCGGCCAGCGTGGCCTGTTCAGCAGGCTCAGCAGAGCTCATGGTCACTTCGTCGGGTACTACGATCGGTAGATTGATATGGCCGGCCGCGCATTGTGTATTGTTGAGCAGTAGCGACTGAGTCACTAAAGAGCCCCAGTCTCCACCCTGAGCCAGATAGTGCGGGTAGCCCAAACGGAGCATCAGTGCGTCCCACATCGCGGCGATCTTGTCTACACCCACACCCGGTTCAGTGGGTGCGCCGGAGAATCCGAACCCCGGCAGGCTGGGAATAATCAGATGGAACGCCTCGCTGGGGGTGCCGCCGGATTTTGTCGGGTCTGTGAGCGGGTCTATGACATCCAGGAATTCTAAAACCGAGCCTGGCCAGCCATGGGTCATCAGTAATGGGGTAGCGCTGCTATGAGGACTGCGCACATGCAGAAAATGTATGTTGATGCCTTCAATCTGCGTGATGAAGTTGTCGTATCGATTAAGCGCGGCGGGGACGCGCTGCCAATCGTAGTCGTGCAGCCAGTGGCGAACGAGTTCTTGCTGATAGCTAAGAGGAATTCCTTGTCGCCAATCGCCAACGGTTTCGGCATCGGGGTAGCGCGTTTGCCTCAGCCGAGATAAAACATCGTCTATCTGAGCATCTGAAAAGTGTGGTTCGAAGGATTCTATCGAATTATTCACGGGGGCTGACTCACTTTGTTACCGGCGGTGATCCAGAAAGGTACCCCCGAGCTTACCAAGCCTCAAGGTAATTGATTCATCAGCAGTGACGCGTAGGTGCGCTCCAGCCAAGGGATCAACTGTGCGCGTTCTTCTGGGGATTCTTTGGTGGCGGATCGCAAGTGGGTGGTTCGCGGCTCGCGGTCAAGGAAAAGCTTGCCTGAAACCAGTCCAGCCTCCCTTGCCCGGGCCAGCCAGACAATGGTGTCGGCGCCTTCCTCCGAATTGCGCAGGACACGCTGGGTCAAACGCCGGAATCCGGGTAATGCGGATTGAACACCGGGGGTATCGGCCCACCCGGGATGCATGCTGTTGAGCACAATATTATCCTGTTGCCACTGCTCGGACCAAAGCTCGGTGAGTACCGTCAGTGCGCGCTTGGCCCGCGCATAGGCCACCGAGCCATTGTAACGCTCCGGTTCCATAATGAGTTGATCCAGCGCTAGTTTTTGCGTGTACATGCCGCCAGAGACAACATTGATGACTCGGCCAGGATTGGCGTGGCCTGCTAAGAGCGGGTGCAGCAGCTCCGTGAGCTTCCACGGAGATAACAGAAGCAACGCCACGCTGCGCTCAATCCCCTCCCGGGTAGCTGCATACTCATTGAATAGCGCGCCCGCATTGTTGATCAGCACGTCGATGGCTTTCCCTTGCGCGTTCAACTTTTCAGACAATGTCACGACATCAGAAAGTAGACTGAGGTCTGCTAATTCCACGGCAGTGGCGCGGTGACCCGTAGCCCGCTCTAGGGACGCTTGCATGGTCTCGGCTTTGGCCGGGTCTCTGACCACCAGCGTAAGGTCAGCGCCAACTTCCAGGAGTGACCGGGCAGCCGCGAAGCCGAGCCCGGAGTTGGCACCCGTAATCACAATATGTTTTCCAGCAATATCAGTGCTCATGGGGTGCCAACGTCTTCTGCCTCTCTGGTACCCGTAACGTGTAAAGCACCGCAGTGCAGGGATCAGCTTTTTGTCTTTCCGTTCCGTATCTGGCAACGCAGCCGGAATGGGATTCTCATCAGTGAGTGCGTTAGCAAGTCCCCGTAGGCTGGCTCTGCCCATCTTTCGTAAGCCCGCTTCGTAGCGTTTGGCCAAAGCCTCCAGGCCATACCGGTATTCAAAATCGGCGGTATAGGTGATGATGGTCGAATCGTGGCTCCCCGGTTCAAACGTAATCACATCTTTGACTGTGAACCACCGGCCTCTGCCTGTGAGCACGAGGCATTGCCATGGCGTAAATTCCTCAATGGTGTACGACAATGCGAGGGTGGAGGGCCCGGCGTTGCAGGAAAGCGCAAAGCGGCTACCGGCGCTGATGGGCCCCTCGGTGACCTTGCGTGCCGCTATGGCGGTCGCATCCCACTCGACGGTATTGCGAAAATCGGCAACGTAATTAAAACAGGCTTCGACAGAACGACGCACTTCAATAGTTTCTTTGAGGGTAATCATGATTTTTCCGCCAGAGCAGCGTTAATCATTACGCGAATGCGCTTCGTTCAGTTCAGCTACAACAGGGGTCTCATGTCGAGCTTTTTTATCGGAGCTTGCCGCTATTCCTCTATCCAGATCACCCGGAGAGGTTCCCCAAAGTCGTCGTAAACCACCTGGCGTCGGCGTTTCGGGGTTCGCCGACGTACCATTTTCTTTCGGCTACGTTTTTCAGCACGTCGTGCATCAAGCGCTGCAATCACGTCATTCAGCGGTGTTCGCTCGGCTTTTCGCGCCTCAAATATGGGTGGTGTGGTGGGGGGGATACTGCTCCGATCGTAGGCACTCTCTCCGGTTTTAAGTGCCTTTACCTCACCGCCATCGGACAGAAATGCCGCCACCTGCTTTTCCAGGCGTTCGCGCATATCCTGTTTGGTGGGCGGTTTTTTCACTCAGTATCCTCCAACGGAAGTATAAAACGGCCAGACCGGGTCATAAAGTAACGGGCTGACCGTGATAGAGCGTTTCTGGTTTAATGCGCGCGTATTTTAGAATTCGCGGGGAGTAACGGGCGCTGTGAGTCTATTTTCCCAACCCCCCCCGATTATGAGTTTGGACGCATGGGTGCGCTGAGATCATTGCTGGTGTTTTTATGGATGGCGGTTACCGTAATCCCGGCAGCCTCTCTCATCATTCTGATCACGCCATTTTCTCGTCCCGATAGCCGGTGGTGGTATATCGCCCGACCCTGGCTGCGCGGCGCAATAATGGCGGCGCAATGGGTCGGTGGGATTCAATACGTGGTCGAGGGAGAGGAGCATCTGCCCTCGGCTGCAGACAACCAACGAATCATTTTATGTCCCAAGCACCAATCTACCTGGGAAACATTTTTTTTTGCGAGTCGAATGCCCCACCCGCTCGCCTATGTTTTTAAGAGAGAGTTGCTCTTTATTCCATTTTTCGGCTGGGCGATGGCCTGTCTGAACATGATTCACATCGATCGCAGTGCTCGGGGAGATGCCTGGAGCAAGGTGGCGTCACTGGGCGAAGCGCTTATGGATGCCGGCAAGTGGGTGATCATGTTTCCCGAGGGAACGCGGTCTAAAAGAGGAGAGCAGGGGCTTTATAAGACCGGGGCCGCCAGATTGGCTCTGGCCACCGGTGCCAGCATCGTTCCTATCGCCGTTGCCTCTGCCCGATGTTGGCCCAGAAAAAGCTTCACTTTTATACCCGGCACGGTTGCCGTTTCTCTGGGGCCACCAAGGGCAGGCAAAGCTGGAGAAAGCGCGGGCGAACTCATGGAGCGTGTTGAAGACTGGATCGAGAGTGAGATGCGCCGCATCGACCCTGACGCTTACCCAGAGGTTGAACGCCCCATCAATCCCCACGAGCAGGAGGCGTCTCTGCAGCGAGCATTGGAGGCGCAAGCCGATGCCGCGCGCGCAGCACAAGGAGCTGCTCCCGAGGATGTTGGCTAGTCTCGCGCTGTACGATTGCCTAATGGCGCTATATACGTCACTGTCACTGACAATCCTCTGTCGAGATTGAGCGTGATGGGTTTTTATAGCGACGTAATAGTTCCAAGGCTTGTCACCTGTGCCTGCGGTACCAAGCCGATCCTAAAACAGAGACAAAAGGTGGTGCCTCTGGCAAGGGGCGCGGTGCTGGAGATCGGAATGGGGGCTGGCCACAATTTGCCTTATTACGACAGTGACCGGGTCACCTCTGTGCTCGGTATAGACCCATGCCAGACCAGCTGGCGGTTGGCGCAGCCCCGTGCCAAAAGCTTGGGCATACCGCTGGAATTTCTTGAAGGCTCCGCCGAAAGTATGCCGCTGCCAGATGCGCAGTTTGATACGGTGCTGATGACCTATAGCCTTTGCACGATTCCTGATGCGGAGGCGGCGCTCGACGAAATTTACCGGGTACTGAAGCCCGGAGGGCGACTGGTTTTTTGTGAGCACGGCGAGGCGCCCGATGCTTCAGTGGCCGCCTGGCAACGAAGAATCAATCCAACTTGGCGGCGGTTGCTAGGAGGGTGCAATCTTAACCGTCCTATTGTGAATCTCATTCGCAATGCGCACTTCCGAGTGGGTCAATTTGACCAAATGTATCTGCCGGGGACGCCCCGCATTGCGGGGTACAACGTATGGGGTGCCGCCGAGCGTTGACGGGACGCGCTGTCGCTAATTTGCATTGCAGTTTTCGCTGCGTAGCGCCGGGGCGTCGATTGCTGCTGATCGCGCTGTTACTCGCTGCCGCATTGGTCGCCTGCGGAACAAACAATACCCCACCGGAGATGTCGGCGGTGCCCGCGCCTGATTTTTCAGGTCATTGGGAGGTCAACTACGGGCGGAGCGACAGTGTCCAGAACCAGCTCAACAGCACCTTCAGGGAGGTGCAACGGGAAATGCGCCGCAGGCGTGAGGCCGCTGAAAAGGGTGCGCCATACCATGGACCCGGGCTTGGAGATGTCGATACTTTATTTGCGTTGGCGAGCATGGCCGAACTCGTCGTAGAGCCGGCATTGCTTGAGATTGATCAAGATACGCAACGGATCAGGATTCAAAGAGAAAACAGCTTTGCATTGATCTGTGCTCTGGACACTTCAGGGCAGGACGTGAATCGCCTCGGACGAGAGACGTGTTGGTGGGATGGTCAGCAGTGGCACTTTGTCATACAGCTCCCTGATGGATTGAATGTGGCACATCGATTTACGCGGTCAGAGGACGGCAATTCTCTGGCGCAACGCACGAAACTCAGTGATCCCGGCACGGGCCATGACTTCGTTATCAGCCAGATTTTTGACCGCTATGACCCGGCTGAGCGTGGCTTTTCCTGTATCAAAACGCTGTCGCGCGGACGCGTGTGCACTACCGAAGGAGTGCATCGGGAGTGAGCCTCAGCGCGCGGCGGTGCAGAGCGCTCGTTATCTGCGGCTTGATGATCGGTTTGATACCGGTCAGCGGTTGCACGACTGGAGTGTTTGCTTCCAAAGGCAATCAGCGTGGCGACGAAGTGGTATCCACGATTAGCCCGGCTCCGGTAGAACCTTTAATGATTGGGGACGGTCCGCTCTTGCCGTTACTCGACGTGAATGTAGTGATATTCGATGTGGGTCAGGACGCCGCGGAAGACGAGGCGCTCATGGCAGTGAGAAAGTTGGAGTCGAGGCTGCTCCCGGGACTCCTTCGCGAGGCGTTGGTGCGGAGCGATCAGTGGGGCGCTGTTCGCGTTGTTCCCAATGCGTCAGCGTTGGCGCCGGTCAATATTCAAGCGACGATTCTGGTTTCTGATGGTCGACATCTCACGCTTGATGTTCGGGTTTCAGATGTGACGGGAGAGGAGTGGTTTGAGCTGCAATTGGCGGAAACACAGGCTCAAGAAACAGAGGCAGATAATTTTGCTGGTTTGAGTAACTTGTTTTATGTCGTGAGCAATCGCATGCGCAAACACTGGTTGAGCCGGTCAGAGGAGCAGCGCGCCCGACTCATTTCGACGGCGGATATCCTATACGCTCGGGAGTTGGCGCCCGATGTTTTTGCAGACTACGTTGATAGCACGTCACCCACGCTGACACTCAAACGAGAACCGGCGAAGAACGAACCGATGCTGGGCAGAGTGCGAAGAATAAAAAATCAGGAATATCTGTTCTGCGATGCGATCGATGAGCAGCTCGGCAACTTGCTCGAATTGGCCGGCCCTACATATCTTTTGTGGCGTCAGGCGGCTATAGAGCAGGCTAACTGGCTCGATCACTACGAGTCGATGGCCGCCTCGCGAACTGCGGGGCAGAGCGGTGGTGCATTTTCTCGCATGCAATCCAGCTATGCTGCTTATCGCTCTTACAGAGTACAGGAACAGGCGTTGCTCGAATTGGCAGAGGCGTTGGAAGGCGAAAGTGAGCCGGTCGTGCTGAGCGTAGAAGATGCCGTCTTCACGCTTGAAGGCACACTCGAGGCGCAATACGCGACCTGGAGAGAGCTGCTGCAAGAGATTTTTTTATTGGAGCGGGGCGGGCCCCTATGACGATTTATCGGTATCTGGCGACCTGCCCGACTGGGATTGGGGCATTGCTGATGCAGGAGCTGGCGTCCCTCGGTGCTGAGGAATTGGTCGAGAAACCGGTGGGCGTTTCATTCAGTGGTGACCTCGCTCTCGCCTATCGGGTTTGTCTTTGGAGTCGTTTGGCCAACCGGGTGGTGTTGCAACTGTCTCATCAACAGGTAGAGGACGCCGACGGGCTTTATCAGATGGTTGGCACTATCGACTGGCGCACACATTTGTCTGAAAAATCGACGTTTATGGTGAATTTTTCGGGTCGCGCCGAGTGGATGCGTAACGCGCAATTCGGCGCGCAAAAAGTCAAGGATGCCATCGTGGATCAGTTTCGAGCGGCTGGCCTGAGCCGACCGTCGGTGAACCTGCAGCAGCCCGACGTCTGCGTAACAGCTCGGTTGGCGAAAGGGCGGGTCTCGTTGGGTATCGACCTCTCGGGGGATAGCTTGCACCGCCGTGGCTATCGACTGGATGGTGGTCTGGCGCCGGTGAAGGAAAATGTGGCAGCCGCTGCCTTGTGGGCGGCGGAGTGGCCTGCCCGAGCTGATGCGGGTCAGGTTCTCATCGACCCCATGTGTGGATCTGGCACCTTGCTTCTGGAGGGCGCGCTGATGGCGTTGGATTATGCGCCGGGTCTGTTACGGCAGCGGTTTGGCTTCACTGCATGGCTGGGTCACGACGTGGCCCAATGGTCAGCGATAAGAGGCGAGGCGGAGTCCCGAAATCGCTCAAATGCCATGGAGATTGAGATTCGAGGCTATGACGCGGATATCCGCGCGGTGAGGCGCGCGCAGGAAAATATCGCGCGGCTGGGGCTGGAGAGCGTCGTCAGAATACGGTGCAAGAGCCTGGCCGAAGTAAAGAGACCCACTCACAGAGCCATGCCTTGTGGTTTGTTAGTGATGAACCCTCCCTGGGGCGAAAGAATGGGGGAGGATGGTGCTTTGCCCCACTTGTATTCCGCTATTGGCGACTTGATGAGTCGAGAATTTATGGGTTGGGAAGGCCTTGTGCTGACCTCAGATCTATCGCTTGGCAAGGCGATTGGCCTCCGCGCGCACCGGCGCCGTCGAATACATAATGGCCGCCTTGAACTTCATTGCCTGCAGTTTGCGCTCAACGCGGATAATCGGTTCAGGCCCATGGAGGAATCCCGAACGGGTTCTGCTAGCGCGTCAGAGGATGCCGAGACTCCCGGGCAAGAGGTATCACTCTCTGGTGGCCCTTTAGCCCTTGCCAATCGACTAAAGAAAAATCTCAGACGCCTCAAACCTTGGATCAAGAGAGACGATATTCACTGCTATCGGCTGTATGACAGGGACATCCCCGAATATTCCGTGGCAATAGATTGGTATGACGGGCATCTGCATGTAGCGGAGTACCAAGCGCCAAAGGCGATTTCCGCGCATACGGCGGCGGCGCATTTGCAAGAGGTGCTCGATACGTTGCAGGTGGTTTTTAATATCACCGACCGGTCTGACATTGCCCTTAAAACAAGAAGTCGACAGCGGGGTCGAGATCAATATCAACGAATCGGCCGAAAAGATGAACGTATTGTCGTTCGAGAAGGTCCCGCCAAAGTATTAGTCAATCTGCGCGACTATTTGGATACCGGTCTCTTTCTGGATCACAGGCCCTTGCGTCAACGGGTGGGCCGGGAGACTAAGGGCAAACATTTTCTTAACCTCTTCAGCTACACCGGGGTAGCGACGTTGCACGCTGCGCTGGGTGGCGCCGCGACAAGCATGAGCGTTGATTCGTCGGCAACCTATCTGGAGTGGTTCCGCGCTAATTTGGCGCTCAATGGCTTGTCAGAGCGTCAGCACCGAAGCATTAAGGCGGACGTGCGTCAATGGCTCGAGGAAGACGAGCGCCTGTATGACGTAATCATGCTGGACCCGCCATCTTTCTCTAACTCGAAGGGGCATCAGGATTTTGATGTTCAGACTGATCATAGGGGCCTGATTGAATTGGCGATGGCGCGCTTGAAGCCGGGTGGCGTTTTATATTTTTCTACTAACCGCCGAAAATTCGAGCTCGACGCGGCGTTGCCATCGAAGTGGCTGCTGGAAGATATGACAAAAGCGTCGATTCCACCTGATTTTTCACGTTCAAAGCGAATTCATCATTGCTGGCAAATCAGGCATCCGAGCGACTGATTTGACCCGGCGGGCGTCC
>Ga0181567_10001528_pt1 | contig 17499 bp, 20 predicted proteins | sample 101ome_14_FD_133761 | JGI IMG/M metagenome (GOLD analysis project Ga0181567, IMG submission 133761) | Coastal salt marsh microbial communities from the Groves Creek Marsh, Skidaway Island, Georgia - 101403AT metaG (megahit assembly) | ecosystem: Environmental > Aquatic > Marine > Intertidal...
AAATACAATTTACATTGTAGATGCTAAAACACCCGCTAAACGTATTACATCTTAAATAGTAAATCATTCAGTGAGACAAAATTTAGTTAAATGACAATTTGAACTTTTTTCGTTTGAAATAAACTGTTATAATTATTGATTGAAATTCAATGATTATACTACTACACTCCATTCAGTATAGAATTTTACCCCACATACTATTCCAGATTTTTTGATATTTCGTCAATTTGATCGTCTGATAATGTCTTTGGAAACTCAATTTCAAATTCTATTACTAAATTACCAACACCATTACTTGTATTCATACCCAATCCGGATGCTATTTTCTTATATCCGGGGGTAACAATCACACCATTATTTTTAGATACATTCTTCATCGACATTGTTTTACCATTCAAATGTGTAAATGTAGTACTAAATCCACATAATGCGTCTTTCAGTGTAATTGTTCGTTTTATATGTAAATCGTTACCAATACGTTTGAATTCGGTATTGTTGATAACAATGAATTTCACAATAATATCCCCTTTCAAATTTTCATTTATAGAATGTCCTTGTTTTTCAAAAGTAATTTTGTCATTCTCACTCACTCCGGGAGGAATATTTACAACAATCTTTGTATTTTCTGTAACCTTAGTATTATTCATAATTGTCCATCGTGGAAAATTAACAGTAACTTCTTTTCCGGTATAACACTCATAAATATTCAACGTAATTTGTATCTCAATAGGTGAAGGTTTTTGTTGTTGTTGAAATACACGATGAAATGTTCCACTTCCATTTCCTCCTGTCTGGAAAAAATGAATATTTGCGTTTGAATTTCCACCCATAGAATTAAACATTTGATTTCCAAATATATTGTTAAACATTTCACTCATTTCTGGTGTGAATCCATTCATAGTATGTGTGGTCGTATTCGTACGTGTGTTACCAAAAATATTTGGCATTGTAGGTATTTTTCCATTGCGCTCATCGTCATATTCCTTGCGTTTTTCAGCATCACCCAATACATTATATGCCTCATTCACTTTGGTCATCATTTCGTGTGCATCACTATTTGTGTTATGGTCAGGATGATATTTCAATGATAATTGTCTATATGCCTTTTTTATATCCTTACTTGATGCATTTTCATCCAAACCTAATATATCATAATGCGTTTTTGACATTTACTATAATTATATATATAGTCTTTTTTTTATACTATGAATACAATTTAAATACTATTTTACAATATAATGTATCATAATGAATAAAAATAACACATTTCTAAAAAAATATAAACCGACTCACTTGAATGACTTTTATTTTGACAAAGATATGCAAACGACCATTGAACTCCTAATGCAAGTAGATAATTTAAACGTATTATTTATCGGTTCATCGGGATGTGGTAAAACGTCACTATTAAATGTATTAATAAAACAATATTATAGTGAATGTGGTAATATTTATAGTTCTCACAATAAACATAATATTATGTATATTGACAATCTAAAGGAGCAAGGAATACAATATTTTCGCAGCGATTTGAAATCATTTTGTCAAACAAAATCAACCATCAAAAATAAAAAGAAATTTGTAATCATTGATGACCTTGATAATATTAATGAGCATTGTCAACAAGTGTTTCGTAATTATATTGATAAATATTCACATAATGTGAATTTTATTGGTTCTTGCACAAATGGACAAAAGGTGATTGAAAGTTTACAATCACGCCTACATTTGATAAAAATGAACCATTTATCAAAATTAAATATTCAAAATATTATTCATAAAATTATAGAAAAAGAAGAGTTGAGCATTGATGAGTCATCTATTGATTTCTTGATGACAATTACGGATAATTCTTTACAAGAAATTATAAATTATCTTGAAAAAATGTGTTTGTATAATCAACCTATACATATTGATATGTGTAAGCAATTATGTACAAATATAAACATTTCAGAATTGGACAAATTCATCCATTTTGTACGAAATAAAGATATTCATCAATCCACATCCATACTTCACACAATATATAATGACGGATATTCAGTGGTAGATATATTTGATTTTTTGTTTCATTATATAAAACAAACACACGAAATTAACGAAGATGAAAAATACAAATTAATTATTATTATCAGTAAATATATAACTATTATCAATAATATTCATGAAAATCAGATTGAATTAGATTTATTCACAAACGAAATAATGACCATATTATCTTCTTCATAATGAAGAAAAAAGCATTTACACCTTTGAACATTTAAAATGCCGACTTTAAATAAAAGTTAAATTATCTATAAATTTTTCAATTTCCTCATTTTTATTCGAATTTATAATATCTCTATTATATTTATCGATATTTATTTTGTATGTTCTATTTTTTTGGTTTGAATTATCTTTTGTATGTTTAATATTTAACTTGTAATTATTAACTTTTAATTTCGGTATATATTTCTCAGATAAAAAATCTAAAAATTGTGATAAGTTTTTTTCATTTTGTATAAATGATAAATTAACTAATATTACATCTTTATTATTTTTGCTATATTGCATTATTTTATTAAATTTATAATATCTAATTTGAAATATTGATTTTCCGTTATCATCTTTATTTAATACTTCATTATTACAATTTTTCCAATAACCGTTAGATAATTGTTTTATATTTAAAAATAAATTAAAATCGTTATTCCACTCGCTTTCTTTTAATTCATAGGGATTTTTAAACATTGATATTAACCAATTATCTAAATTTCTAAATATAAATATATCAACTACCTTTTCATCTAATTTTTTATAATCATCATTAGGAACACCGTGTTTCCAATGAGTAATTACTCTTTTATTAATTTTATGTACATAATGCGGAAATTTATTTATTTCTAAAATTTCAGTTAAAAAATTGGTTCCAGAATTACGTTCTCCATTAATTTTAAATAAAACCATTATACATTATACATTATATATTTTTATATAAATCTAAAATTTAATTTTCGTTTCTAATAATATATTAATGCCTACTCATAAAAGTAGTGATTGTAAATTATCAGCAGTTAAATACTATTTATCCCATTCTAAAAATAAAGTGCAAACTTGTAAAATATTCGGTTGTTCTGAAAGAAGTTTAATGAGATGGGTAGATAAATACAAATATACTAATAATATTACACGTAAGAAAAGAGATTATACATCATATAAACATTTCAGAATTGGGCAAATTCATCCATTTTGTACGAAATAAAGATATTCATCAATCCACTGTCATACTTCACACAATATATAATGACGGATATTCAGTGGTAGATATATTTGATTTTTTGTTTCATTATATAAAACAAACACATGAAATTAACGAAGATGAGAAATACAAATTAATTATTATTATCAGTAAATATATAACTATTATCAATAATATTCATGAAAATCAGATTGAATTAGATTTATTCACAAACGAAATTATGACCATATTATCTTCTTCATAATGAAGAAAAAAGCATTTAAAAATGAGATTCCATAGATTATATAGATTTTATACATGTCATTCATTGTAGATGAAACAAACAGTGATTCTATTGTAAGAAGTGTTATCCAATCTTTTTTACAGCGTGCAAAAATAGGAAAAGAAAAATACAATACAACCCTTGACAGAAATGATTTGACGTTACTTGAATGGATACAACACGCACAAGAAGAACATATGGACGGCATTTTGTATCTTGAAAAAATCAAAAAAGTATTGAATGAAAGTAACGTCCAAACGAACACTGATTGTATTCATTATATTATGAGCACTAAAATGAAAAATATTTTATTTGACAGCAATGATGAATATATTCCGTCAGTATTTCATAATACTACAGATTCCAATTATATGAACAGTATTATGGAAGATCAATGGACATATACAAATGCTATTCCAAAACTATTTTTCTATCTTCGTGACTTTATTAAAGCATATAATGACATATGATTTGATTAAGCAGTATGCAATAATGATGTAAATACAATACTATTTTCATTTACAATAGTATTATAGTTCTTGAGTAACGACATTTTTTGTTGTTTTTTTGAGTGTAATACATTGATTAATTGGTCAATACACTTTGATTTCATTATGTTTAATCCCATTTGATGTAAAATTTTTTTTAATACTATTTTCATTATTACTTTTTCCTTCAATACATCGCTTACCCGAATACTAAAGTTTTTTCCTTCTACAATAACATCATTCTTCATTATATTATCAATGATGTAGGTATTAATAATATTACCCATTGTTTCACAGTCTTCACCTAATTGTATTATATTTTCCTTGTATTGAGAACCATAACAATCATCACACATTGGAAATATTTTCCGACGCATTTTACCGCGACAGCTCCAATCTGGCGTAGTATCCAAGAAATACGGAATGTTATATTTTGATGCAACGTCATACACTACATCCTTATATACGTGCAATAATGGACGACATACATTTACATCCAGAATTGTATTGAATTCTTTTAGCACAATCAAATCATTGGGCTCACGACATCCACGCATTATATTATTGTATATATTTTCAACTATATCATCTTTATGATGGGCTAATACTACACAACTACATTCATATTTATCAATCAACTCTTGATAATACTTATATCGCATTCTACGTGTTTCCTTTTCATATATATCCCGCTTTGTTTCTGAACGAATAAAATCAAATTCAATGTAATCAAAATAGACGTTTTTCAATTCGCAATAATCTTTCAGGAATCTCATTTCATCGCTACTCTCTTTGCGATTATTGTAGTTTAAATGACAGCAATATACACTGATAGATGGAATATGACACAACAATTCCAACATTACCATTGAATCCACCCCACCACTTAATGACAATAGTACGTTTGTATTATTATATGCGTCTATGGATTTCTTTACAATCGTGTATAATGGATGACTTATTATAGTATCAACACTTGTTTCTTTATTACAAGGTTCAAGAATATGAGTATATTTATCCAGAAGGGCATTCATAGTATTGTGTTTATAATTACTTAAATAGTGAATTAAGAAATCAATTTTGTAAAATATATCTCTCATTACATCGCAGTTATATACGCGCAATTGGATTTTCAACAAAATGTGTAATATGTTCCCTTGTAATGTTATTTGGATTTTGTTCAGTACTTTCTTGAGAACACGTTTCATTTTCATCTTCAAATGTAATATCACTGAATATACTTATAGTGTCAAATATATCACTTTCGTATAATGGTGTTAAATCAGTAGATAAATATTTGTAAATGCCATATACAAACGCACAAGACAATGGTACGCCCGTTGATAAAAGAATGATAAATACCGTTTTCATTTATTATATCATATAATAACATAATAACAAATTTATTATATTGTTTATAACATATTAAAAACAACGTATAATAAATAGTATCCCATGCAAATTTTTCAAACGCCTATATGTAATTTGGATTTTTTTAATTTTTTAGATACTATTTGCCTAAGAACCGATAAATATTTTTTGTTTGATAATAACGCATTTAAGAAGATGGTATATCAAAACAGTTATCCAGAACTTAAAGAAATGTTAATGAAACATTATTATCCATCAAAACGACATTATTTAGAACGGGAACTTACATATACATCATTTACAACTATTATACGACACATATGTAAAAGTAATTATATTTCATTTTCGTCAGAAACACGGTATAATAATTCCCGCTATAATATTGTATATTATATTTACTTTGATTAATATTCCATAACACTACTTAAAAATATAACATTTATATATATATACAATAATGTTTAGTCATCAAAATATTAAAAACTATATTTTACCTCTTGCGGTAGTATTTGGCGTTTCCATGTTTTCAGGAAAAATTAAAGAATATCTCAAATCAGAAAGTGACAATGATGATTATTACTTTGTTCGCAAATATCTTTTGAATGATATGCCATTGGATGGTCGCAAAAAACCAATTATTTGGATTTATTCTAATTATGAAGTAAATTCACGCAAATGGTCATCCTTTCAAGGACGCAAAAATTATGAATTGAATCAACCTTATTTGGTGGAATGTGTTCAATCTATCATCAATCATTGTGGAGAAAGTTTCAATATTTGTTTAATTGACGATGAAAGTTTCCCCAAACTATTACCTCATTGGAATGTAAATATTGGCACAATGATGGGAGACGAAAAGCAAAAATATATTCAATTGGGTATTTTGAAACTTATTTATACTTACGGTGGAATAAATATTCCCAATAGCTTTTTATGTACAAGTAATTTAGATAATATTTTTAAATATTCAGCTTATGACGGTATTCCTTTCTTTTTTGAAAAAATAAATCGCTCAACTACTACATTAATGGGCAAAAATGATAATTTATTTGTTCCCGGATTACAATTTTACGGATGTCATAAAGAAAATGAAACGATTCGCAATATTATTGAATTTTATGAAGATGAAATTATTAGTAAACATAATAGTTCTGCACACGAATTTGAAGGATATATTTCAAACTATTTATCAATGCTATATACCAATGATAGCATTTTAGTTTTAGGAGGCTCCATTATTGGTATTAAAACACACAATCATAAACCACTATTAATTGAAGATTTACTAAGTGAAAGTCAACTTCCATTAAGCAATAATACGATGGGTATCCTTATCCCCCGGGATGAAATATTGAAACGTACTAAGTATAACTGGTTTTCCGTAATGTCCATGGAAGAAATATATAAATCTAAACTATTAATTGCTGATTACTTTGTGGATGTAAAAGAAGATAATCTTAAACTTGATTTGTCACGTGTTACACAAATATAGATACACTATACAGTATCGTTTTACAGTAACAGCACTAACATTATGCTGTAACAATATAGTTAGTATTCATTGTATATAGTAGCATATCCAATCATATAATAATTCATATCTAAAATCAATTATTATATACATACTATTTGTCCTACTATTTTTGCTGCTTGTTATGTACTACGATTGCTGTAATATACTAAATATATGTCGCCTGTCTATTTAGTTCTTCTTCTTTTTGTTTGTCTTGCGTTTATTTGTCTTGTTTTTCTTTATCTTTATCGCACCGAATTTACCTTTTTTGGCGGTGTAGCCGTGTTTTTCCAAGCGTTTTTCCTTTTTGGCAGTTTCACTCATGCGACGTGATACAATACGCCCCCATTTGTTGTATTTCAAATCCTTTTTTGTTAAACCACCCGATGTATGTTCTGCGGTTCCGTGCATTACTTCAGCACGGGAACCTACTGCTTTACCTCCTTCCATCATTTCGTGATGCATTATATATTGTTTGTATATTTTATTTTGTAACAGGTATTTGATATTGACGAATATATTGTGCATAACGCATTTTTTCACTTATTTGAGGATTATTGCCTGAAGTTGTAAGCTTTGTATATACACTACTATTTTGACACTTCTTTTTCAAACAGTATTTATTTATATCAAATATGGATGGCATTTCCAATATTATACTATATAAAATTGATTCTAAAATAAATTAAACATATTATTTCAAATAGTATATAACATGAGCACCGACGACAATTCACTTGCTAAACAGTATCAGCGCAAAACCGACAAGCAACATATTCTTGATAACCCTGATACATACATTGGTTCAGTAGAAAATGTAGATGCAAATCTATGGGTATATGACGATAATGAAAATAAAATGACACATAAAACAATTGAATATATTCCGGGGTTGTATAAGCTTTTTGACGAAGGTATTGTCAATGCAAGAGACCATGTTATCCGCATGATTAATAGCCCTATTCTTGATAAAAAATTCGTATCCCAAATTAACATAACCATTGAAAATGACAAAATTACCCTATTTAATGATGGCAACGGTATTGATGTTGCTAAACACCCTGAATATGATATTTGGATTCCCGAAATGATTTTCGGACATCTTCGCACATCTACCAATTATAATAAAGACGAGAAACGTATTGTTGGTGGAAAGAATGGATTTGGTTTCAAACTTGTGTTGATTTGGTCAACATATGGATACATTGAAACGGTAGATCATATTCGTGGATTGAAATATACACAGGAGTTCAAAGATAACTTGGATGTTCTTTGTCCGCCGAAAATCACCAAGTGTAAGACATCTAAACCATATACAAAGGTTTGCTTCGTTCCAGATTACAAACGCTTTGGTATTGATGGCATCACAAGTGATATGATGGCTCTTCTGAAAAAAAGAGTATATGATATTGCTGCTGTTACTGACCATTCTATTAAGAAAATCAAAGTAAATTTCAATGACACTATGGTACCCGTCAAGAACTTCCAGAATTACATTGACTTATTCATTGGTGGAAAGGGCGATAATAAACGCATTTATGAAACCACTGATGAACGCTGGGAATATGCTGTAGCATTGTCTCCCACACAAGAATTCATGCAAGTGTCATTTGTCAATGGTATTTGTACGTCCAAGGGTGGCAAACACGTTGACTATATTACCAATCAACTTACTCGCAAGTTGGTGGATTATATTGAAAAAAAGAAAAAGGTAAAGGTAAATGCAAATGCAATCAAAGAACAACTCATTCTATTCCTACGATGCGATATTGAAAATCCCGCGTTTGATAGTCAGACAAAAGACTATATGAATACCCCTGCGTCTAAATTCGGTTCTACTTGTTCTATCAGTGATGGGTTTATTGATAAAGTTGCCAAGATGGGTGTAATGGACACTGCTTGTAGTATTTCCGAAATCAAGGATATGAAAGCCGCAAAAAAGACGGATGGTTCAAAGACCAAAACCATTCGTGGTATCAATAATCTGATTGATGCCAATCTTGCAGGAACTGTCAAATCAAAAGACTGTATTCTTATATTATGCGAGGGTCTCAGTGCTATGTCAGGTATTGTATCTGGACTGTCAAGTGACGACAGAAATACAATGGGTATATATCCCCTCAAAGGTAAGTTATTGAATGTTCGCGGAGAGCAAATCAAGAAAATTAATGACAACAAAGAAATCAGCGATATTAAAAAAGTTTTGGGACTGGAATCAGGAAAAACATATGAATCATTGGATGATGTGTATAAATATTTGCGATATGGTAAGATTTTGATTCTTTGTGATCAAGATACGGATGGTTCCCATATCAAAGGATTGTGTATTAATTTGTTCCATAGCGAATGGTCATCTCTTGTTCAAATCAAGGGTTTCTTATCATATATGAATACACCTATTCTTAGAGCAAAAAAAGGTAATGTCACTAAGTTGTTTTACAACGATGGCGAATATAATGATTGGAAAAGTTCTATCAATAATAATACCAGTGGATGGAAAATTAAGTATTTTAAGGGTTTAGGTACTTCTACCTCAATAGAATTTAAAGAATACTTTGCAAATAAGAAAATAGTAGAGTTTGTATATACAGGTCCAGAAAGTGACGATATGATTGACAAAGTATTCAACAAAAAACGTTCCGACGATAGAAAGAAGTGGTTGGGTCAATATGACAAGGAAGCTTTCTTAAATACTGAAATGACTGCTGTGAATTACGAGGACTTCATTAATAAAGAACTTATTCATTTCAGTACATATGATTGCGGACGCTCTATTCCCAGTGTAGTGGATGGTCTTAAAACATCACAGCGCAAAATTATCTATTGTGCTTTCAAACGCAAGTTGCTAAGTGAAATAAAGGTTGCACAATTCTCTGGTTATGTATCAGAACATAGTTGTTATCATCACGGCGAAGCCAGCTTGAACGGTGCCATCATTAATATGGCGCAAAATTTCGTCGGCTCTAACAATATCAACTATTTGAGTCCAAATGGTCAGTTTGGAACACGTCTTCACGGCGGTAGTGATAGTGCTTCAGAAAGATATATCTTCACACAAATTGAGCCGATTACTCGCCACATATTCCACGAAGCAGATGACCATATTTTGAAATACTTGGATGATGATGGTATTGGGGTTGAACCTGAATATTATGTGCCTATTATCCCCACCGTATTATTGAATGGTGTATCTGGAATTGGAACGGGTTTCTCTTCCACCATTCCACCATTTGACGCAAAAACCATTATTGACTATATGATGCGTCGTTTAAATGACGATAATCCAGAATCGGTTAAATTTGTTCCTCATTATGAAGGATTCCGTGGTACAATCAAGTCTTGCGATGAAGATAATCGTAAATTCCTTATCAAGGGTATATACAAACGTGAATCTGATGACACTGTTGTTATTTATGAACTTCCTATTGGAACTTGGACAATGCCATATGTAAGCTTCTTGGAAACATTGCTTGATAATGTGGATAAAAATGGTAAAAAGAAAACGCCTGCGATTAAGGATTTTACATCACTCAGTACCGAGTCATTTGTCAAGATTAATGTTGTATTTCCAAAAGGTAAGTTGGATGAATTGGAAAAATCAGTGGATGAATTTGGTGTGAATGGTGTTGAAAAACTTCTCAAACTCACAGCTACTACCAATATCAATAATATGCATTTGTTTGACCCCAAAGGACGACTTCGCAAGTATGACCTTGTAACTGATATTTGCGAGGAATTCTTGGTTACGCGTATCCACTTCTATCAAATTAGAAAAACATTCTTGATTGATGTACTGAAGAAGAGATTGCTCAAGATGGTAAATAAGGCCAACTTCATTATGCAAATTCTACACGACCAACTTGACCTTCGTGGAAAAAACAATGACCAAGTGATTCAAATTCTGGAAGAAGAGAAATATGACAGAATTGATGGCGACTATAAATACCTCATCAAAATGCCAATGGACTCCGTCACTGAAGAAAGTATTGAATCTATTATGTGTGAGCGTCAAGAACTTGAAGATGAACTCAAACTGTTAAGTGATCTCACACCTCAGCGTATGTGGTACTCTGAATTAGAAACACTCAAAATACATATTATTCGCTATAAGGTTACACGCCAAAACAAACTTATGAGTAGTAATAAAGAAGAGGAAAACAAGAAAAAGAAACGAGCTAATCGTAAAATCACCGATAAACGTAATATGCTTGTAGATACTGATTTAATTGAAATTCAAGATATCACTGTAAATGAAGCTCACGAAGAACTTACGAACGATTTACAACGCGTAAATGTTGAATATGTTGTTCCTGAAAACGCACCCAAGGTTGCACAACACCATACTACTGCCGCTGAAGATTCCATTGTGGTTGAAGAAATTGAGGAGGATGAACAAGTGTCACCCATTGTTGAACAAAAAAAAACATCCAAACAAACGTCCAAACAAACATCCGAACCAAAGAAACGTGGGCGTAAAAAAAAAGAATCCAAGTAAAATCATTCTAATCTATATCAATCCATAAGTTGATACATATACATTTGTTGATATCTATACATTTTGTTATGTATTGCATTATAGTTAAATAATACAATTTATTTTTTCATTATCATAAAAAACAGACTTAAATAGTTGATTATAAATATATTATATTTTTATAATCCGTTCATCACAATGTTATCATTCCTTTCTGACCTTTCTTCTATCCCACAAGGAGGATATCCAAATACACACGTAGCTCTTATTACTGGTATTACCGGTCAAGATGGTTCATATTTATCAGAAATGCTTCTCAAAAAAAAATATATTATATACGGAATTATTCGTCGTTGTTCAAATATTAATACATCACGAATAGACCACATCTATAACTCACCTGCATTACACTTAGTCTATGGGGATTTAACCGATACAAATAATATTAATACTATCATTTCAGACATTAAAAAACAACAACCATTTATGAGGCAATTTGAAATTTATAATTTAGCCGCTCAATCCCACGTTAAAATTTCATTTGATATGCCCGAATATACAGCCAATGTTGATGGACTTGGAACACTTCGCATCTTAGACGCAATACGCAGCAATAGTCTTGAACGCATTACACGCTTTTACCAAGCTTCTACCAGTGAATTATACGGTAAAGTTGTTGAAACGCCACAAAATGAATTGACGCCATTCCACCCGCGTTCTCCATACGGCGTCGCCAAAATGTATTCGTATTGGATTGTTAAAAATTATCGTGAAGCATATAATCTATATACGTGTAACGGTATTCTCTTTAATCACGAAAGTCCTCGTCGCGGACACAACTTTGTTACACGCAAAATTACACGTGGTCTTGCAGCAATTGTAAAGGGTCACGCAGACTGTATTTATTTGGGCAACTTAGATGCTTCACGTGATTGGGGACACGCCAATGATTATGTATATGGTATGTGGCTTATGTTACAACAAGACACACCCGATGATTTTGTTCTTGCAACTGGAAAAACATATACTATTCGGCAGTTTATAGAAGAAGCGTTTGCATTACAAAATATTTTTATTACTTGGAAAGGACACGGATTAGATGAAGTGGGTATAGATGAAAGTGACGGACGCGTTTATATCAAAGTGGATAAAAAATATTTCCGCCCAAGTGAAGTTGAATTGCTACACGGAGATGCTACAAAGGCGAAAAACGTATTGGGTTGGGAACCGAAGATTTCGTTCAAGGCACTTGTAAAAGAAATGGTGGATTATGATATTGAAAAATATTCATCCCCTTGAATTGGACTGTTGGGGACAACAATATTATATAAATATATATAACACGGATATTGCTCGTGCGCTACTATCCATTGCTTTATAATTTGGTTATTATGACCCAAATTATGAATGTTTATCTTTGTATATCCGTGTTTCTTGAGCGTATTCACAACTTCATTGAATCCTATTGTGAATATTATTTCATTTTTTTTCTGCGCTTCAGGTTCCCGAACATCCAATAAAGTATTCAAATTATTATGAGAACATATACAATCTATTATATACCCTTGACTACGCTCACAATATGTTCGCTTATTGTGAAAAACATACATTCCAATTATGTTTGTATGATAATAAAGTAGATATATTTTATACACCGCGTTTTCGGATAATGTATGTATGTTAGTGAGAACCTGGTAGTCCATATTCACACTGGTTTCAATGTACTCACTCACGTGATGCACATTCTTTTTTGATAATTCCGAAATAAAATATCCACTTTTCATTTTCATTGGAACACTTTCTACCACATTGTAACATCTTATATCATAACTAATAAATGGTACTAATCCTTTGTGAGCTTCTAATTCTTTTGAAAATATGAATCCATTAATACGATTGTCTTGGTCATTCTCCTTATGTGAATGGGATAATACATTGTGGAAATGGCTACATAATAGTTTGCGGTTTATTAATATATTGGCACTTTCATAATGATGACAACAAAAATGATTGACTTTATGAAGATTATATTTTGTTTGTTGGGAACCTTCGTTTATTTTGAATATAATTGTTGTGCTTCCTATGAATCCTTGAATATAATCATTCTTTGAAATATGTAGGGCGCTATTTATATATTTGAATTGTTGGGTTCTGAATATTGAAATGGAATTTTGATGCCCATTTGAATTGTAAATTGCATCCATTGTTTTATCATCTATTTCATATAACATTTTATCGTCTTGGATATAGTTGGAGTGTAATAGGTTCTTGATATTGATTAATACGTCTTCTTCTAAATCATTATAGAGTTGTGTTTCAACATCCAAAGATTGATAATATTTTGTATTTGCACGATGGGTTGTATTTACTATGTATGAATTTTTACATATACGCGGAAGAATATCATAACTGTGATACATTGGCATCATATTCCAAAATGGATATTGAATTTTGATATACGCAAAAATGAGAATAATACACGCAATTATGGATATCAGTATCAATTCTATCATGGTTCTCTACCTGTATTGCAAACATATATAATTTGTATTTTATGATACGAATTATACTTTATTTTTCGGGATTTACACATTTCCAAGCTTTATTATAATCTTTAAAAATTCTATAACCTTTTTCGCCTTCCAATTTTGTCCCAATACTAACATAGTTAGGGTTTTCTAGCCTTCCTATTACAGCCACATAATTAGTTTCAATTTCTGGGTCATCATAAAGATTTCCAAATCCTTTTTTTGCTTTGGATATTAGATACTGTTGTATATCTATTAAATTATTTACGTCAAGCTTATTTTTTTCGTTGGAAATCGGGATTTTCCAATTATATTCTCCTCTCATAAATTTTTTTTGTATTAATGGATTATTTTTACAATTATCTTCTTGGGTATTTGGTTTCTCATTGGTGTTTTGTGTAGTTATAGTATATCGTACATCTTTAACAAATTTTTCAAGTTTGTCATTAATATCTATAATACGATTATCATTATTAACAGAATTCTCTATATTTAAAGTTATAGAACTTGGTATATCCTTTTTAAACTTACTATCGGGACTGATAAAGTTTATAATACAGTTATTAAAACCTTTATCAGATAATAAATATTCTACAGCTTCTTTATAAGCGCTAATAATTTGATCAACAGGTTTATAACGCAAACCTTGATCAAATCCCCATGAAAATCTAATCATTTTACCTCCCCAAGCAAGCCCAGTAAAATTACCTAACGCATTTCCAAAACCAATAGGTGCTTGTTTTGTCTTATTATTATTAGTTTCTTGTATTATCTTTTCTTCACCAACTTCGTATATAGTTGAACCTTTATTACTAGACTGTATAAATGTAATATAGATATTATCTCTATGTTTTTCAGAGTGAGTTCCCCCACGAAGAGCAAGTAAAATATTATTCAATGCGACTTTTGCGTTATTTGATAACAAATTAATTGTTTGACATTTTCTACCGAGAACAAAAGTGCCTCCCTTTCTTTTTGATTTGCTTTTGTTATGCTTTGTTTTATTTACCTTTTTTGTTTTAAAAGTAACTGCTTTTTTTTTATTTACTAAACGTTTTGATTGTTGTTTCTTCTTGTATGTTTTCATATTACTATATATAATATCTATATATTCTACATAATTATTAATGTATTTTTTCAAAGACATATATATACTGATTTTTATCGCCTCCATATATGTTGTTTTGCGACGCTTTTGAATGAAGATGGAAACCGCAATGTTGAGCTAAACGCTCCATTTCATCTAAACTCACCATAAACATTTTGTGTTCGTTTTCGCGTTTTTTCTTTGTTTCAAAGTCTTCAAATATTTCATTCATTGTAATGATATCAGGACGTTTGTTTCCACCGTCACATTGGTCTTCCCAAACATTGTTTTCAAACACATAGTTAGATTCATAGGAAAATCCATCAAAGTTAATATGCGTTTTGGTAATACGTGTATGTGTATGCTCTTGTGGATTCATTTTAATACTTGGTTTTGCAGCCGGAATTGTAGTATCAAAATCCCCCGGATTGACTAAATGAACAATGAAATACCCGTTATGTTTCAACCATTTATTGACATTGATAAATAGTTGCTTCTTGTTTTCAAATTCGTATATTGTGAAATTTGTGCATATCACGTGTGAAAAACTATTGGGTTCAAACACAAGAGGGTTCATTGCGTCTTCGTTTAATACGCTAAGCTGGTTCTCGTATTTTTCATTGCAATAATCAATCATTGAATTAGATTTGTCTATACCATGAACAACGAACCCATCTTCAGATAACATGTTTACCAAATATCCAGTTCCACAACCTAAATCCAATATATTTGATCGATTTACACTTGGATGAGTTGAATCAATGATATAACGGAGCTCTTTCATTCCACGCTCTTCATTGCGATATAATAAATCATAGACGGCCACATAAAATTCATCGTAAATTTCTTGGTCTGTTTTCAATACATATTGAGAACCTTGTGTAAAGCCTTCTACATTGGATTTATATTCGGGTTCTACTAAATGTTTATATGCAAGGAACACAAGAGCAATGAAAATAAATATGGTGAGAATTCGCAGCATTTCATTTTTATATGTCCTTACTGTTAATAAATGGTAGAATTCTTTTAACATATATAATAATTCTTGTTAGTTTATATAATAATCTAACAAAAGAAATAGTGAATGCAAAATTACTTTCCTAATGCACGAAGTTGAGAACGTGTAGAGTTGTTGAATGTTTGGTTTCCAACTTCAGGATGAAACAATGCTTTTCGGTCAAAGTTGAAGTGTTGGAAAAGGTTCGGATGAGGCTGAACAGAGTGAGCACCAATAACGGTAGTGTTGTATAAGTCGCTTGTGCTACTTGGAATGTATATATTGGATTGGTTTGCTGTTATTTTGGTATTCAAGTTTTTCAATTCGGAATCTTTACCAATAGCATTCAAGAAACCATTAACTGGACCGCGAGATGAGCCCGGGTTGAAGTTGGTTTCTGGGGTATATGCTAAATGATTTTGTAATTCTGTGGAATAAGGTGTTCGGGAATTATGGATGGGTTGAAATACACGGCGTGTAGGTACAGCACGGGGGTCAAAATTCGGTTGGAGCATTTCATTTGGTTGAATACGGAAATTCATGCGTGTATTAATATCATTATGAACGGTGTGTTTGGGAATAGTTTTCATAGTATGTTATATTATAATTGGATAAAAATATTCTATGTTATGTATAGAATATTTTTTTGTTTATTTTTTCCATACCGAAACAAAAATTGGGTCGCTTGTTAAGCCGTCGGTCCAATTCATACCTGGTCCAAATTTATCGGTTTTCATGTATTTATCTACCATTTTGAGTCCGTTTGTTTCCATGGTAGAATAGAAAAATTGTAAATCTTCTTCGGTATTGAAATCATGTTCTATTGTTAAGACATTTACATTTTCTAATATATTTGGGAATACTTTCAAGTTTTCTACAAAATTACCTTCGTTATCAATGACAAATGCGTTGAATTTCAATTCATATTTATTTTGTAATTCAGTCCAAGTAATATTGTCGACCTTTACAGAATTTGATTGTTCTTCGCCAAATGTATACCATCCTTTTGAATATAATGGTTTATTAGATAAGACGCATGGTTCGATATTAAAATTAAACCCATTTAATTGACGATTTTTCTGCAATCCTTGTCGTTCAATAGGACTGGGTTCAATTGTTACCAAATTTTCAGATTTATCTAAAACGCTACTCAATATACAAGTATTTCTTCCAATAGAACCACCAAATTCTAAAACAACATCAGTTGGTTTAATGTGCTTTACAACCATTAATTGTTCGGGGGATTTCAGTAGTCAATTGACGCCAATCTGTGAAGTTCAACGTATTATGGATTTTTACCAATTCATTTTCCATTATATTTTTATATAATAAGGATATAAGTAATTATTATATTTTTTATTATATAATATGATTAAAATACGAATTTTTACAGATTGGACACGTCCAAATGAAAGCACGAAACATTTTTATTTGAAAACTCAACAGTTATTACATGACCCCGAATATAATAATAAATATATTTTTACAGATGATAATGACTATACACACGTCTTTATTATGAATTGTGCAATGCCGAATAT
>Ga0181567_10001549_pt1 | contig 17376 bp, 11 predicted proteins | sample 101ome_14_FD_133761 | JGI IMG/M metagenome (GOLD analysis project Ga0181567, IMG submission 133761) | Coastal salt marsh microbial communities from the Groves Creek Marsh, Skidaway Island, Georgia - 101403AT metaG (megahit assembly) | ecosystem: Environmental > Aquatic > Marine > Intertidal...
ACGATATATCAGCATGAGATTATCATTCTTTTGTCCATTGGTCGCTGTCCTATGCTTCTTCTTCTTCTCTTGTGAAAATCGCTACAGGAATCGTGGTCAGGTTTCTCCTGCTCAGCAAGGATCACCATCTTTAAAAAAGTCTTCATCTAAGCAGGTTCAGCTTGAGGGTCTATCCAAGGATGCTTACCAAGTAACCGCTTCTGAATTTGATGAGTTTTTTACTTATCGCTATGGTCTCCTTTATCAAAAATTTTCGGATACGCCATTTAGCGGCAGAGTTGTGACTACCGATAAGGGAGAAAAGGGAGATTATGTTTCTTTGGATGAAGGGTGGCTTGATGGCAAAAAACACGGCGTCAGCACCCGTTGGTTTTCAAATGGTATAAAAATGTATGAGCGCCACTACAACGAGGGCAGGTGGCATGGTACGGTAACCCGTTGGTGGCCCAATGGTCAAAAAATGTATGTTCGTGCTTACACCGAAGGTAAGAGGCATGGCAAAGAAGCAACATGGAGGTCCGATGGCACCCCTATTAAAATTTCGTCTTCCAAGCCCGCTGAAGTTAGACCTAACCCACCTGTTCCTCAGGATACGACTGAGCAATCCGGTGATTTGCCCAGCGTGGCCATTCCTGAATCCACAGGCGTATCTGAACCACAGTTTGGTGCACAGCCCGATACATTTTCCCCTGCGGATCCTGCCCCAAGTTTTGAACCTCTTGGCTTACCTGCTGAGCCAGCCACGGAGCCTGAAATGCTAGACTCAATCCCAAGCTTTGAGCCATTGGATGATCCCGCGATTGAGTCCGTTGAACTCAGTAGCCCAGAGCCTGACCTAGGGTTACCACCGCTTCCCTCATCTGACAACGTCGAGATGTCCGATGATGCTGACCTTCCTGCTTTCCCGGCGGAGTCTTTTCCTGAGCCAGATGCACCTCAGTTGCCGGGCGCTGATTTGAGTGAAGATCTTCCTCCTATGCCGGCTACCGAGGAAACGGATCCGGTTGAAGGATTACCTCGCCTTAATGAAGCACCTGCTGCAGACCCAGCAGACCTTCCACCTTTGTCCGATGGTGCTCCTGATGCATTGCCCCCACTTCCTGGAGATGGCGGACTACCTCCCCTACCTGGAAATGGAGATCTTCCTCCATTGCCCGGAGGCGGTGACTTGCCTCCGTTGCCTGGAGATGGAGGATTGCCTCCTTTACCAGCACTTCCGTGAGGCCTAAGGAGTTTACCCACAACAAGCCATTCATAAAACTCAAATACTGAGTTTTTGCGGGAAAATTTGCGTTACCTAGTTTTATGTATTGAGCTTTTCAGCTATTCGAACATGTAATTACCCACCTCTAGAACGGTGAATGGATGAATATTTATGTTTCCAGAAATGGCCAAACTTTTGGGCCTTACCCAAGTGAGCAGGCAAAGCAGTACTTCGATGCGGGGCAGTTACTTGCATCTGATTATGCCTTAGTTGAGGGAACATCGGAGTGGAAAAATTTACCTGATTTATTATCAACGCTTACGGCTTCTCCTGCTGCGGTCATCCCACCGAAGCCCGGAACTGCAGAATCTATTGCTGGGCAACAAAGCCAAGGTGAAAGTGCTGGAGTGGCTCAGGCAGATCCCAAGCCCAAGGTTAAGTCAAAGGTTGTAAAAAAGAATGCAAAGCTGCAAGGCTCTGCCCAAGTTAAAACTGTATATGTAGCCCAGAAAAAAGGATTGATTGGTAAGCTTTTCTCAACCGTCATGGTATTTAGCTTTATGATGCTTTTGGCCGTTGGAGGCATTGTCGGTGCATATTTTGCCATGCCCTCCACAATGGGACCATTGCTCAAGAAATTTGGCTTACCCATGGAGGATCTTTTGGCTTCCAGCCCTGTTGGTGCCCCAAACATAGAGCAAGCGGGTTCTTCCGAGCCCTTGGCTCCAGATGAAATTTCTTTGGACCCTGAAACTTTTCGTTCCGTGGAAAATTTAGGTGTTCGAATCTTACCTATTGAAAATGAAAAAGGTTTGCAGGTTATTGCCCCTGCGGATCCTCCAATGGAGGATCAAGAATTGGCAGGTTTATTGCCAATAGCAAACCATGTTGTTTCTCTGGATCTTACAAATTCAAAAGTTACCGATCAAGGGGTGTCCCATATTTTGAAACTGGTAAACCTGCGGAAACTAAATATGGAAGGAGCTGTGGGAATTACCTCAACCGGTGCCTCTCAACTGCAAGCTTTGACCAAGTTGGAGCATTTGAATCTGATCAATGTTACGCTCGAAGATTCGGTGGTAGATGGTTTGATTAAACTGGAAAGCCTGCGGGAGGTTTACCTTTACAAAACAGGAATTAGCAAAGAAGCGATCAAACGGCTCAAAGCCGAACGCCCCAAGGTGTTTGTAAATGCCGGTTAAGCTTTGCGGTGTATTATTTTTCCAACCCGGGTTGGGAAACAGGTTTTACATATAATACAAGAAAGTCCGTGGCATGCATGAGCCGGGCAGTGCTCCCGTGCGAAATATATAATTTGCAGGTGCAGTTTATTCCACCTGTTTTGGGGAAAATGTCTTTTGAGGTCTTTTTCGGTCTGAGTGACACTTTTTCCATTGGTTAATTTCCACCGCTGAGCTAAGCGATGAATGTGGGTATCAACGGGAAAAGCAGGTACTCCAAAAGCTTGGCTCATCACAACGGAGGCTGTTTTGTGACCAACGCCCGGCAGTTTTTCAAGTGCCTCTAAGGATTCGGGCACCATACCTTGATGTTCATCTAAAAGAATTTGAGATAGGTTGTGAATCGCATTCGCCTTGCGGGGAGCCAAACCACAGGGCCTGACAATATCATTAATTTTTTCTACCGATTGTTTCGCCATTTTCTCGGGAGTAGATGCCAGTTGAAAAAGGGTGGGTGTGATTTTGTTAACACGGGCATCTGTGCACTGGGCGGATAAAAGAACGGCAATCAAAAGAGTATACGGATCTTGGTGGTCCAGGGGAATTGGTGGGTTTGGGTAGAGTTCTTGGAGTTTTTGATCTATAAAATGTACTCTTTCCTTAATTTTCATGATTATTTACCTAACGATAAGGTTCAACTATGCTAGGATGAGGGATTTTGTAAAATTCATTTCATTTTTTATAAGATAAGGGCCTTGGTAGTGCCAGATTGACACACCTATGCTGTTTCTGTTTTAATTTGTCCCGAACAATCGGATTAGTTTGGGCTGTTTGGCAACAAACTCCTTTGATTTAAGGGCTTTTGTGTAATCCAAGATTCGGAACGCAACTTGCAAAGGGTGTACATTATGAATATTGATCCTGAAAAATTTACTGAACTGGGCTTATCTGCCATCCGTGAGATGGCGGAGGTAGCCAAGCGGAATGGTCAGCAAGAAGTTGAAGTTTGGCACTTGATGTCTGCATTGATGTCACAGGAGAATGGCATTGTTCCCTCTTTACTTGAAGAAATTGGTGTGGGAACCGCACCCTTGCAACTCGCTCTTCAGCGGGAATTAAAAAACCTGCCTAAGATTGCCGGTAATGTGAATACAGCTCGTTCTTATGCCTCTGCTGCTTTAACGGAGGGAGTGGAGAAAGGGCAGGAGATTTCCAAGGATATGCAGGATGATTACATTAGCACCGAACATCTTCTGCTTGGGCTGGCTTCGGTAGGAAAACCAGCCACCTTTAAGCAATTTCTCAAAAACTTTGAGCTCTCAGAGAAGAAACTCAAGGAAACCCTGGCAAGTCTTCGGGGTGGGCAGAAAGTGACCACCAAGACCCCGGAAAATTCATTTCGGGCCCTGAAGAAATATGGAATTGATCTGGTTGAACAAGCAAAAGCAGGGAAACTAGATCCGGTCATCGGTCGCGATTCTGAGATCAGGCGAGTCATACGCATCCTTTCCCGTAAAACAAAGAATAACCCGGTTCTCATCGGAGAACCCGGTGTGGGTAAGACCGCCATAGTGGAAGGCTTGGCCCAACGGATTGTACGGGGAGATGTACCTGAGGGGCTCAAAGATAAAACCATTTTCACCCTCGAAATGGGCTCTTTGCTTGCCGGAGCAAAATTCCGGGGAGAATTTGAAGAGAGGCTAAAGGCGGTTTTGTCTGAAGTCAGTAAAGCGGAGGGAAGAATTGTTCTTTTTATTGATGAGATGCACACCATCGTCGGGGCCGGTAAAGCAGAAGGTGCCATAGATGCCGGAAATATGCTTAAACCCATGCTGGCCAGGGGCGAACTTCATTGTATCGGGGCGACGACACTCAATGAGTACCGGCAACACATCGAGAAGGATGCCGCCCTTGAGCGCCGCTTCCAAACGGTGTTGGTCGAGCAACCGAATGTGGAAGACACCATTTCAATTTTGCGGGGATTAAGGGAACGCTTTGAAATTCATCATGGGGTGAATATCAGGGATGAAGCCCTGGTCACTGCAGCCGTCCTTTCTAACCGTTATGTTTCGGATCGGTTTCTGCCAGACAAGGCCATTGATTTAGTGGATGAAGCCTGTGCGATGATACGGACTGAGCTTGATAGTATGCCAGCTGAGTTGGATGAAATAAGCCGTCGCGTCCTTCAGCTTGAAATTGAGGAGACTGCCTTAAAGCAGGAAAAAGATACCGCCAGCAAAGATCGCCTGGAAGTACTTCGCAAGGAATTGGGAAATACCCGGGACAAGATGGAAACGATCAAGCGGCAGTGGGAAAATGAGCGCAAGGGTATCGACGATGTACGAGTTTTACGGGAGCAGATAGAATCAACCCGGGCAGAGATGGAAAGAGCGGAACGGGCCTATGATCTTAATCTTGTAGCAGAACTGAAGCATGGCAAGCTTCCCACTTTGGAAGCAGAGCTGGTCGCTTTGGAGAAGGCGGATAAGCAGGATGACGCCATTCTAAAGGAAGAAGTTACAGCCGAAGAAATTGCCGACATAGTGGCCCGGTGGACAGGTGTTCCTGTAACCAAACTAATTGAAGGGGAGCGGGAAAAAATACTGCGTCTGCAAAGCATCCTGCATGAACGAGTGATTGGGCAGGAAGAGGCAGTGGATGCGGTTGCGGAGGCAATCATGCGGGCACGGGCTGGCATCAAGGACCCCAATCGTCCCATTGGATCTTTCCTCTTCCTGGGTCCTACAGGAGTTGGCAAGACCGAGCTAGCCAAAACCTTGGCCGAAAGCCTATTCGATAGTGAAAATAATGTCATCCGGATTGATATGTCCGAGTATATGGAAAAGCACTCCGTTGCCCGCCTGATCGGAGCCCCTCCGGGATATGTTGGCTATGAAGAAGGTGGCCAGCTTACTGAAGCGGTGCGCCGTAAACCTTACTCCGTTATTCTTTTCGACGAAATTGAGAAAGCTCATCCGGATGTGTTTAATGTTTTGCTTCAATTGATGGACGACGGGCGGCTCACCGATTCGCAGGGTCGTACCGTGGACTTCAAGAATGTTGTGGTAATCATGACATCTAATGTAGGCAGTCGCTATTTGCAGGATAACCTAATCGATAATGAAATCCCTGAGTCTGCCCGTGAATCGGTGATGGCTGACTTGAGAGACCATTTTCGTCCGGAATTCCTTAATCGCATTGATGATGTGGTTCTTTTTAAGCCTCTCAGTCTTGAAGAAATTACAGATATTGTGGATCTCTTGCTTGCCGGATTGAATAAGCGGCTTGTGGATCGCAAAGTGACTGTTGTATTTACAGATGCCGCTAAAAAGTGGATCGGGGAAAAAGGATATGACCCCACTTATGGGGCCCGCCCCTTAAAAAGATTCTTACAGAAACAGGTCGAGACCCAACTTGCCCGGGCATTGGTTGCAGGTGAGGTGGAGGAGGGGAGTGAAGTTTCCTTCTCCGTAAAAGACGATCAACTGGTGATGAAAGTGACTTAGATCCGGTGGTTGGGTTAATTTTTACTATAATTTATTACCCATTCAGCATAATCTTTCTTTTTTTTAGCCAGAAATTGTTCTTTGGCCATCGACCATTCGATAGCTTCAAATATTTTAGCCTCCGTGTGGTTGCTGCAGGTAATGATCTTCAAACCATCTGGCGAAAAAGCAGCTGATGTTAGGTACCGTCTATGTCCTCCAAGGCTAATGAGTTCCTTCCCAGTGTCTACATCCCATATTTTTACTGTACTGTCTGACCCACCAGTAATCACTCTCAGTCCATCAGGTGAAAAGTTAGCACAACCAACTGAAGCGGAGTTAGGCCCAGATGTATGACCTTCTAGGCTAATCAGTTCAGTGCCAGTGTAAGTATCCCAAATTTTGGCAGTGTTATCCCAACTACTTGTGACCACTTTTCTTCCATTTGGCGAAAAAGATGCTGATTGCAGACCAGAGCTTCTACCAATAACCATTTGCCCGTTTTTGTAGGTGTAACCAAGCGGGCCGAATTTATGTCCTTTTAAGATCCTTTTTAGTCGTCCAGTTTCAGCATTCCATATCTTGGCTGTATTATCTCCACTACTTGTCAGAATCGTAAGACCGTCTGGAGAAAATGAACTTGAATTTAAATAATTTACATGAGCTTTAATCGTCAAAAGTTCCTTACCTGAAGCCAAGTTCCAAACCTTCGCGGTTCGATCGGAACTGCCTGTTACTGCTTTTATTCCGTCTGGCGAAAAGGTTGAAGAATTTACAAATGAAGAATGCCCCTTGAGTGTATTTAATTCCTTCCCGTTTGCAGTATCCCAAATCTTGGCGGTCTTGTCCCAACTTCCCGTAATAACTTTTTTTCCGTCTGGCGAAAAAGATGCGGATTCTACACCGCTTTTATGACCTTTAAGTGTAACTAATGCTTTCCCTGTTTCGGCATTCCAGATTTTAGCAGTTTTATCAAAACTGCCAGTAAGTACCATTTTGTTGTCCGGGGAAAAAGAAGCAGTACTCAGGCTAGAAGTATGACCTTTAAGGATTCGTAGTTTCTTTCCGGATTTTGCATCCCAAATTTTGACGGTATTATCCCAACTGCCAGTAGCCACTCTTTTACCGTCGGGTGAAAAAGAGACAGAATCTACGGCTGATGAATGTCCGTAGAGTGTCAGCAATTGTTTTCCTGACCTTGCATTCCAAACTTTGGCTGTCTTATCTAGACTTGCTGTGGCCACAAGTTTTCCATCAGCAGAGAAAGAGGCAGAATTTACGCGAGCGGTATGTCCCTTTAGGGTGAACATTACAATACCCGACTGAGCATTCCAAATTTTGGCTGTCTTATCGCTACTTGCCGTCAAGATTTTCTTGCCGTTTGGTGAAAAACTTGCTGCGTATACCCCGGAGGTGTGGTCATCCAAAGTAGTTACCACAGTACCTGTCTTTGCATTCCAAATTTTGACGGTTTTATCCAGGCTAGCCGTTATCACTTGGCGGCCATCCTGCGAGAATGATGCCGATTCTACATGTCCGTCATGACCCTTAAAAGTGAGGACTTTTTCCCCAGATATTGCATCCCAAATATTTGCTGTTTTGTTGGTACTACATGTAACTACAAGTTTACCGTTGGGAGAAAATGAAGCCGATTTTATGTGCCCATCATGGCCTTTGAAGGTAATAAGTTCCTTACCGGTCTCTATATCCCAAATTTTGGCAGTCCTGTCATAACTTGCCGTAAGTAGCTTACGGCCATCTGGGGAAAATTTTGAAGAAACTACATAAAAAGAATGACCTTTTATAGTATGGAGTACATCGCCCGTCACGGCATCCCAAATTTTTGCTGTGGTATCCCAACTGGCTGTGGTTAGAAGACGACCGTCGGGAGAGCAGGACGCAGAGTCAATGTTCGCTTCATGTTCCTTTAAGGTGAGCAGATCAAGATGGCATAGATGCATGATTCTGCCCCACTCCCAATTTCTTAATTCTGGGGGGGTGCTCCAAAGTAACTTTTCTGCCTTTTGGTATTGGCCGTCTCTAGCTTTTACCTGTGCTAATGCGATGGTGGCATAATAGTTTTCTTTTTCTGCTTTCGCTTGCTCTTCCACTGCAATTGCTTGTGCCCTTACTGCAATCTCTTTTTCTTTCTCTGCCTTCTTTCTCTGTTCTACTTCTGATGCTCTTGCGTCTTCGGTTGTTTTTTGAGATTTGATCGCGATCTCACGCTGGCGGGCGGCTTCCCTTTGTTGGTCAATTGCCCAAAAAGTAAGTCCAGACATGACAGCCGCCAACAACAATCATCCGCTAGTTAGAAGAACCATTTGTTTTTGTTATCGAAATTGTTCTCTTTGCTTAAGGTCGTCAAAACCCACATTGATTAATCCGGCAATCAATTTTAACAGCGCATTTTGCTTTCCGTCTTTTCCGTCCCTTGCATCAGCTGCGATTGGCTCTGTAGGTTTATCTGTAAGTTCACCATCATCTCCAATTTCGAATTTGGCTGCATCCGGGAAACATTCTTCTTTATTAACTTCAGGTTTGTCCGCGGCATTAGGTTCACCGTCGACAATCATGCAAAGAATGTTGTCAGATTTACCGAGGCGTTTAAATTCTTTGATTTCTTCGTTGACCCAAAGCGACCGGGCAGATCGAGGAGAGCATATTATTACTAGGTGTGAGGAATCGAGCAGGGCTTGCCCTATTACTTTGCCTAGCTCGTGGGAGGTGGGAAGCTCTTCACGGTCTCGAAATATGGGGAATAACCTTTTCGGAACGACTCCAGCATATGTTTTCTTCCCAATTAAACTTTTCGGAATCTTATAAGTCTCAAGTTTTTTGTGCAACCAATCTCCCCATTGTTTGTCTTGATGGGAGTAACTGATGAAAGCTCTGTATTTAAAGGGTTTGGGCATGCCAAAAACTGATTTATTCTATGAAAGCTAAATTAATCAAATCAAGTAAATTGCTTTATAACAGTAAATCATGCACTGATTTTTTAATAACTCGTTGCTTGAGCAAAGCAAAAAGAACGGCATAAAATCCAAGTAGAAGAAGGGATTCCGAAGAAAAACCTGAGGGTAGATAAATGTTAATCGACTCGGCTTTTTTGACCAAAAAATACTTTGCACATTGAGAAACTAAGAAAGAAATGGTAACGATCGAAAAAAAGAGTCGTAGAAAGAGACCGAAAAAGATTTGGCTTACAATTTCACAAGAGAAGCCAAGCAGCAGCAGATTTCTGGAATGGTCAGCTGAGCGAGTGATCATAAGGCGAAAACTGGTGGAAAAAGTTGCAATCGAAAGAAGTGAAAGTAGAACACCGACAAGACCCAGTCCAAAAAATAATCCTAAGAGTGCTTTTTTTATGAAATCCTGTTCGGGGAACTCGCGGTTTAATTCATAGTGATTTTCTTCGATAAATTGAAGAAGTGCAGTCGATGGAGTGTCCACAATTTCTAAAATGATTCGGGAGGGTTGCGGTTTTTTCTTCCCCGGACCTACAAGGGACGAAGCAGGCACTTTCTTAGCGGGATCACCAAGCGGGGAAATTTTCCAGGATGAAAACGCAGGTTCGTCAACCATCTCAAGCAACTGGTTGCGGGAGCGTGGTGGACTATCAATGACAGAGTCTTTCCAGAGAAAGAAAAAGTCTTCCTTGGCCGGTTCAGCAAATTTTTTATTGGCCCAGGCCAGAAAACTTTCCGGAACAAGCACGCTGTTTATTCGCTTACTGAAAGCCACAAACCTACCATCCAGGGTAGTTGTTCTTTCACGGCCAATAAATATTTCAATAGGCATGCCTGTTGCCGCTTCCGTGGAAAGCGAGGGGTATTCCACCCGGGAAGGAGCCAGGCCAAAATTCCAGAGATCCAGGTAGAATTTAGGCACCATGATGGGCACTAAGGTTGCGTTTTCCTCCCAGTGCCATTCCCCTGGTATAAAATCAAGAAAATCGTCGGGGATGGATTCAAAAAATAAGTCAGCTTTTGCGGCCGACCCAAGCCCAACCTTTCCAGTAGGCCAGATGTAGACGGTGACCGGAAATTGATTGCGTGTAAAACCTCCAATTCTTTTTACGCCCTCCAGGGCTTGAATAGCTTGTAACTCTTCAGGTGAAAAGGATTCATCTTTTTTGCCCAAATTTACCAAAGCCCCACCTTCCACCTTTTTATTCATGGTGAAATAATTTTTTGGACCTTCATTTTGCTCTAAATAGTGATTTGCGTCCTGGTACAACTGAACCGCAAGCAGGAGCAGGGTGGTCCCAATCAGGCAACCCAGGCTGGCAATGGTTATTTCCTTTCGGGGACCTGCCACTTGCAAACAGCGTTGAAGCCTCTTTTTTGGGGAAACCACCATTAGAGTGAATATTGGTGATCGAAGTTGAGGGGAGGGACAGCTCCAAGGGAAGAAAGAATCAAGGAGGCATCATTCCGTTCTGTGATTTCCTGAATTAAGATCGAGGCCTCTGCTTGATTTACCTCATCGAGGTGACTGAATGGTTCATCCAAAAGAAGCAACTGGAATGGCTTGGAAAGGGCACGAATAATCGCGATCCGCTGGCGTTGCCCATGAGACAGGGTGAACACTTTTTGATCAAGGAAGGCATTCATGCCCAAGCGGTCAGCCATTTCTTCCATGGGTGGAACCGCTCCGTTTTGAGTCGGAATAAGAAAGATATTTTCCCTTGCCGATAAGTGGGGAAATAAACGCAAGTCCTGGAAAACCATCGATATGGATGACCTTCTTATATCTTCCCAGTTTTGGTAGGGAATACCCCGGGTGTCCTGACCATCGATTAAAAGCTTTCCGCTGAAATCCTTTCTCATCCCGTAAATCATATGAAGAAGGGTGGACTTCCCCATCCCGGACTGGGCGGAGAGCAGGGATGCAGATTTTGCGGGGAAAGAGACATTTGCGTCCCAGATTTCTGATTCCCTGATAACTTTTGAGGGCAAGGGGAAGGGGGCTACTTTTTCCAGTTCGATTAACACGGGAGCAGGGATAAAAGGTTTGCCCCAAGGACCTGGGCTTGCTCTTCATGGGTCAACCCGGCTTCTTCCTCAATCAAGTCGCGAAAGGTTGCCATGTCTGGTTTTTTTTGGGTTCGCGGAAAAATACGGAGCGGATAATCGGTACCCCAGAGAATTTTGTGGGCACCGACTGTATCCATTATTTTCCGATAGAGGCTTGGTTCATAGAGCAAAGGGCAAGCGGCGAGATCGTAGTATATATTGCTTACTTCCGTTCGAATTTTTGGGTTGAGCTCGTAGAAAGGAAATAAGCCACCTGCATGGGCCAATATAATTTTAAGATCCGGGAATTCCCGGGCCAGCCAGAGAAAATCTTCAAAGGGGGTGGAGACCCGGCCAGGATAATCATGACCAACCGGTTCTGTGATATGGAAGGTGACTGGCCAATGGTGAGTGCTGGCAAACTCCATACATTTCATCCATGATTTTTCTCTTAGCGAGGAACCTTGAACCCATGGATGACACTCGCCTATGCCTTGGAATCCTTGATTCATTCTTATTTTAAGTTCTTCCACCGGGTTGGGTAATCGGGCATGAAGAGAAGCAAAGCCAATGAACTGGTCAGGAAATTGTTGGAGGCACTGGGCATGCCAGTCATTATGAAGGAGGCAGGACTCCGGGTTTTCCCAATACCAGCCAAGCAGCACAGCCTTATCCACCTTGGCTGCTTCCATATCATTTATCATTTGGTCGGTTGAGACCCAACCCTGTAAGCTTTTGGATGAAGATGGGCTTACTAATGAAAGCCAATGTTTTTCATTCTGTTTTTGGGCAAAAGCAGTGGGGTCGTTCCTTATGCTTGGGGGATAGCTATGGGTGTGGGCATCAACAATCACTGAGGGTATATTGAATCTTTTTCGTCGATCAGCAAAGGCCAAAATGAAGTCATCTCCATGGGGATGACTTCATGATTACAAGCTATTCAGTTGTGGGGTCAACCGCCGGCTTTTCAGGGGAATTGGCTAGCTTCCGGTTGAGGGAAGCTTCGATAAAGGAAGCAAAAAGCGGGTGGGCTTTGTTGGGCTTGGATTGAAATTCAGGGTGAAACTGGACCCCCACATACCAGGGGTGATTTTTTACTTCCACGATTTCGACCAAGTCACGCTCCGGATTGGTTCCCGTAACCAGTAAGCCTGCCGCTTCCAGTTGTTCCCGGTAGGCATTGTTAAATTCAAAACGGTGACGATGTCTTTCCGAAACTTCATCTTTCTCGTAGGCAAGATAAGCAACGGATCCTTTTTTGAGGGCACATGGACAAGCGCCAAGACGCATGGTTGCCCCTTTATCTTCGACGGATTTTTGGTCATCCATGATGTGAATGACAGGGTCCGGTGTTTGGGGATCAAATTCTTCGCTGTTTGCCTTTTCAAGACCCAGTACATTTCGGGCAAAGTCAATCACAGCAATTTGCATCCCAAGGCAGAGGCCAAAATAGGGGAGGTGATGGTCCCGGGCATACTTGGAAGCCATGACTTTCCCCTCGGTGCCCCGATCGCCAAATCCTCCTGGGACTAACACCCCGTGAAGGTCCTGAAGGTGAGCTTTGGGGCCGTCCTTTTCAATATCTTCGGCGTCGAGGTACACGACCTCAACTTCACAGTCATTGCGGATACCCCCGTGCACCAGGGACTCATTGACTGAAAGGTAGGAATCCTGGAGGTCCATATATTTCCCCACCATTCCGATCCGCACCTTGTGTTTGGGGTTGAGCAAGCGGTGGACAACCTCTTCCCATTCATCCAATTTGGGTGCCGGGGCATCCAAGCCAAGAAAGCGGGTAACCAAGCGGTCCAAGCCTTCCTTTTTCAACATGTGGGGCAATTCATAAATGGAATGATTTACATCCATTTCTTCAATCACTGCTTCCTTGGGTACGCTGCAAAAAAGCGAAAGTTTCTCCCTAATCTCCTCGGTGATTGGCTGTTCGGTCCGGCAAACTAAAATATCCGGCTGGATTCCGATTTCACGAAGTTTTGCCACACTCTGCTGGGTGGGCTTGGTTTTGAGCTCCCCCGCTGCCTTTAGGCTGGGTAGGAGGGTCATATGAATGAAAAGAACATTGGCCTTTCCGACCTCACTGGCAAACTGGCGCATGGCTTCGGTGAAAGGCAGGCCTTCGATATCGCCGATGGTTCCCCCGATTTCCGTGATCAGCACATTTACCCCTTCACCTGCCGCATGGATCCGGTCCTTGATTTCATTGGTTACATGGGGAATAACCTGAACCGTTTTCCCAAGGTAATCCCCCCGTCTTTCCTTGCGAATAACTGATTCGTAAATTTGCCCACTGGTTAAGTTGTTGAACCGGGAAAGTTTACCCGATGTGAAGCGTTCGTAATGCCCGAGGTCGAGGTCTGTTTCTGCCCCATCATCCAGCACATAAACTTCACCATGCTGGAATGGACTCATCGTCCCTGGGTCTACATTCAGGTAGGGGTCAAATTTTTGGATTCTTGTCGTGAGCCCGCGTTGTTCAAGAAGGGCTCCCAGGGCCCCTGAAGTCAGTCCTTTACCTAAAGAGGAGACAACACCACCAGTTATGAAGATATATTTCATGATACAAACAACAATCAATGACACGCTCGGCTTACCCCTTGCAACTCTCTTTTGTTCACACTTTAAACTAACTAAAATAATTTACTTTTTGGGTACGGCTATTAATTTAGCTAATTGACACCGCTTATACTAGTAACTTAACCATGGATTGTCCTCGTGTTTTGTTTGGGCAAGTCAAAGAATTAGATATAATAATCCACACTCACTATGTTTAGTAGCTCTTTAGGAAAAAAATACCTCATGGCCCTCACCGGCATTGTACTGATTGGTTTTGTATTTGTACATATGGCCGGCAACCTTCAAGTCCTTCTTGGCCAGGAAAAAATTAATGCCTACGCCCATGCCCTCCAGTCGCTGCCCATGCCGATTCTTTGGGGGTCCCGTCTGTTTCTGTTGGTTTGTGTGGTTATTCATGCCTGGACTGCGATTGTTTTGATTCGTGAGAACCGGGCTGCCCGCCCCCAAAGCAATGATGTGGAAGTCACCAAACGGGCTGGCTTATCCTCTCTTAAGATGGGGTTGTCCGGCACCATCCTGTTGTTTTTTATTGTTTTTCATCTGCTACACTTCACTGTTCGCACCGTTTATCCCGAGTACAATGACATGATGACTTCGGTCGGAGCACCGGAGGGGGAGGAAGTTCATGATGTCTACACCATGGTGCTGGCTGGGTTTCAGCATACCTGGGTTTCAGTTTTTTACATCGTGGCGATGTTTTTATTATGCGGTCATCTCAGTCATGGCTTCAGCAGTGTTTTTCAGTCCCTGGGCATTCGCTCTGAATCCTGGCGTGTAAAAATTGATCTGGCTGCCAAAGCTTATGCCTGGGTCATTTTCTTGGGCTTTTCCATCATCCCGATATTAGTGTTAGGGCAGACACTCGACATTATATCATTTTTTGACCCATCATTATTTTCCGACACCCTCGCGTCTCGTTAGGACCCAATCACGAAATTAACACTATGAACCTCGATTCCAAAATCCCCGAAGGCCCGCTTTCCGAAAAGTGGGACAACCATCGTTTCTCATCCAAATTGGTCAATCCGGCGAATAAGCGAAAGTTTCGGGTGATCGTTGTTGGTTCCGGGTTGGCCGGTGGTTCGGCAGCGGCCACGCTGGGAGAACTTGGTTACAATGTGGATTGTTTTTGCTACCAGGACTCCCCCCGTCGGGCTCACTCCATTGCCGCCCAGGGAGGGATCAATGGCGCCAAAAATTACCAGAACGACGGAGACAGTATCCACCGTTTATTTTACGACACGGTCAAGGGTGGTGATTTTCGTTCCCGCGAGGCCAATGTTTACCGTCTGGCTCAGGTAAGCACCAATATTATTGACCAGTGCGTGGCCCAGGGTGTGCCTTTCGCCCGCGAATATGGGGGATTACTTGCCAACCGTTCCTTTGGTGGAGCCCAAGTAAGCCGGACTTTTTATGCCCGGGGTCAAACGGGTCAGCAACTATTATTGGGTGCGTACAGTGCCCTGAGCCGTCAAATTTCCACCGGTCAGGTAAAAATGCATACGCGGCATGAAATGCTCGACCTCGTAGTCGTAGACGGTCACGCCAAGGGAATTATCACCCGTAACTTAGCGACGGGAGAAACCAAGGCCTGGACTGCGGATGCTGTCCTTCTTTGCACCGGCGGCTATGGTAATGTTTATTACCTTTCCACCAATGCAATCGGCTGTAATGTCACTGCCACCTACCGTGCTTACCGCAGAGGTGCAGGTTTCGCCAACCCTTGCTTCACCCAGATTCACCCCACCTGTATTCCGGTTTCAGGGGATCATCAGTCCAAGCTCACCTTGATGTCGGAGTCCCTGCGAAATGATGGAAGGGTATGGGTGCCCAAAAAAGCGGAAGACTGTGGGAAGAACCCCAATGATATTGCCGAAGCAGATCGCGATTATTACCTGGAAAGAAAATACCCAAGTTTTGGAAACCTTGCACCCCGGGACATTTCCAGTCGTTCTGCCAAAGAGGCCTGTGATGAAGGAAGAGGCGTAGGCCCCGGGGGTCGGGGAGTATACTTAGATTTTGCGGACGCCATCTCCCGCCTCGGAGAAGATGTGATACGCGAGCGCTACGGCAACCTCTTTCAAATGTATGAAAGAATCACCGGTGAAAACGCCTACCAACGACCCATGAGGATTTATCCGGCCATCCACTACACCATGGGGGGCTTATGGGTTGATTATAACCTGATGACCACCATTCCCGGGTGTTTTGCCTTGGGGGAAGCCAACTTTTCGGACCATGGAGCCAACCGTTTGGGAGCCAGTGCTCTGATGCAAGGCCTGAGTGACGGTTACTTTGTGATTCCTTACACCATTGGAAATTACTTGGCGAATTCTGGAGCCGGATCGATCAGCCCGGATAGCCCCGAGGTTAAAGAGGTGATGGAATCTGTCCGGGAGCGTGTCGACCAACTTACCTCGGCAAACGGAAACCGTTCCGCCCGGTCCTATCACAAACAACTCGGTCAAATCATGTGGGAGTATGCCGGGATGGCCCGTAATGCAACCGGTTTGGAGAAAGCCATTGGTGAGATTCAGGACCTACGGGATGATTTCAACAAAAATCTTTTGGTGCCAGGTGCAAGTGACAACCTCAACGCGGAGCTTGAAAGGGCGGGTCGGGTGCGTGATTTTATAGATTTTGGTGAATTGCTTTGCCGGGATGCGTTGGAAAGAAATGAATCCTGTGGCGGACATTTTCGGGAGGAATATCAGACCGAAGACGGGGAAGCCACCCGGGATGATGAAAACTTTGCCCATGCTGCGGTATGGGAATACAAGGGCGAGGGTCAAACTCCGGCTCGCCATCAGGAGGAATTAAAGTACGATAATGTAAAACTTGCCGTGCGTAGTTATAAATAAGGAAATTTCATGAAATTAATTCTTAGAGTTTGGAGACAAGATAGCGCTGAAGACGAGGGTCGTTTTGAGACTCATCAGTTAGAGGGCGTATCCGAAGATTCATCTTTTTTGGAAATGATGGATCAATTAAACGAGCAGTTATTGGAGCAGGGAACTGAGCCCATTCTCTTTGATCATGACTGCCGGGAGGGGATCTGCGGAACCTGTTCTCTTACCATCAATGGGCTGCCTCACGGTCCTGAGAATTCAACGACTACCTGCCAGTTACACATGCGTAAATTCAATGACGGGGACACAGTCACCATTGAGCCTTTCCGGGCCCGTGCTTTTCCTGTCGTTCGCGACCTGGTGGTGGATCGTTCCGCCTTTGACCGAATCACTCAGGCCGGTGGATACATCACGGTCCGCACAGGAAGTGCCCCGGATGGAAATGCTTTACCTGTCCCCAAGGATGACTCGGATAAAGCCATGGACGCAGCCGCCTGTATCGGATGCGGGGCTTGTGTGGCATCCTGTAAAAATGCCTCGGCCATGCTCTTCACCTCCGCAAAAGCTGGTCACCTCAACCTCCTTCCTCAGGGCAAGGCAGAAAAGGACAAGAGAGTATTGGCTATGGTGGAAGCGATGGATGAATCCGGATTTGGTAACTGCCGAAATTATGGGGAATGCTCAGCTGCCTGCCCCAAGGATATTTCACTGGACTATATTGCCAAACTCAACCGCGATCATGCCGTGGCCAAGGTTCGCAAGATTTTCTCCTAAACCTGTTTTCTTCAGGCAACCTTAAATATGGTTGCGACAATTCCTTTCCTTTGGATGATGTTTTTTTATGTCCAAGGAAAAAAAGCAAGTTACCTGGGGCGGTCGGTTTTCTGAGCAACCGGACGCTTTGATGCAAGTTTTTGGGGAGTCCGTATCCTTTGATATGCGGCTCGCCCCCTATGATTTAAAAGGCAGCCTTGGGCATGCCTCTATGCTTGCCCATGTGGGATTGCTTTCCGATCAGGAATTCAAAGCCATTGAAAAAGGCATTCA
>Ga0181567_10001553_pt1 | contig 17339 bp, 9 predicted proteins | sample 101ome_14_FD_133761 | JGI IMG/M metagenome (GOLD analysis project Ga0181567, IMG submission 133761) | Coastal salt marsh microbial communities from the Groves Creek Marsh, Skidaway Island, Georgia - 101403AT metaG (megahit assembly) | ecosystem: Environmental > Aquatic > Marine > Intertidal zone...
CACACTTAGAGCCGTTACCTCTCCCAGCAAGTCTCTCCCGTATCAGTGCGCACTGCGGTCGCGCACTTCTCTAATCAAAAACTTGAGTCATTTATTGGCATATGCTATCTTGGCAACTATAGATAAGGAGAACACGCATGCGTACAGTAATGATCATGCTCGCTCTTGTCATACCGGCCAGTGCCCATTTCCCTCATGATAGCGTCTTTGAGATATTTCAATTCCCCGACGAGCACGTGCCGACGATGGACGGAGACAGCGCAGACTGGGACGTGGTACCTGCAGAATACTTTATCGATCATACGTCTTATCGCGAGACGTTACACGACAGTACGGTAACCGACACGCTAGATCTGCATCCTATACGAGCCGCTGTAGGCTGGAACGACCGGCTGAATCGACTCTATTTTATCGCCGAAGTATACGATGACGTTTGGCGTTTCTCGCATCCCAACACAGATTCACTAGATACGCCTCACAGCCGTATGACGGGCGCCTACGTGCACGGGTCAGATATTTGGGAAATTGTCGTTGATGCCGATCACGCTGGAGATCGCGTAATCAATTTTTCAGAGGAACCGGAGGCCGAGTTTCGCTACCGGAGCGCCTATACCCAAAACTATCACCTCTACATGCCGCCGCTCAACGGCCACTACTGGCACTGGCTATGGGGCAAAGCGCTTTGGACAAAGCGCGAGGAATTTTCTTCTGTGGGTTGGAGCGGTGGGGTACAGCACCTCGATTCCGGTCGAGTCATATACGAGTTCTATATCACGCCCTTCGACGACCTACACCCCGAAGGCCCCGAACACAGCATCCTTCACGACTTGACAGAAAATACCATTCTTGGGCTGGGCTGGGCTTTTCTAGATGCCGACGAAAAGGCAGACGGCTTCGACGCGTTCTGGTCTCTCTCAGGAGAGATGAAACTATACTGCAGCGGTGAGTATATATCGGACTTTAAGCTGATGCCGGTAGAGAGCGATTTATTTGATTAGAGAACGGCCTGAACCAGGCTCACGCAATCTATCGTCTCATTCCGGGCTCATCGCGTCCCTGCGACAGCACGCGCATTTGTACTCCATCGTATAACTTCCGCAGTCGATCGCGTTCGTCGGGAATCTGATCAATCGAGCGCTTGAGCACTTGTGCGGCCTGTGCCAGACCTCCCAATTGACCGTATAGGGTAATCATTTCAACGTATACCGATAATAGCTTGGGATTGAGTGCAAGCGCCTCTTCATATGCAGCAAACGCCCCATTTACGTCGCGCTGCATCACTCGGACGTGAGCGAGATTGACCCAAGGTTCAACCTGCCCAGGCACCTCACGCGATAGACGAGAAAAAATCTCTCCAGCACCGCGGACGTCTCCGAGTGAGCCTTTGACGCTCCCCAGATTCAACAATGCCTGGTGATGCTGGGGATTTTTTTCTACCGCTTTGGCAAAAGAAACGTGCGCGGCCTGCCGATTGCCGGACTTGGCATGGGCATTGCCCAAGTTGTAGTGGATGGCTGCATCACCGTCCATATCCATCGGGCTCATGCTCCTATTAACCAGTAGCACAAAAGCAGCACAAACACCTAATCCGACATAGGTTGTGCGCCAATCACGAGCCCGAACGGCTTCGCATATGATCCATCCACCGTATGCCGCAAACACCACCAGCACAGGCAACGCGGGCATCCTATAGCGCGCGGCAACAAAGAAGAGAGTAACTGCAAGCGAATAGCTCAGCACGTACACTGCGGGCCACGTCAAACCACACCGCCGTATACTCATTAGCAGTCCCCATATAGCCAATGGGGCAATCAAACCATAAGGAAAAGCAATACCTGCTTTCCACAGCGTTGCAGAAAGCACGGTCGAGTAGGTGCGCCAGAAGTAAATCGGCTGATTCCGCCCGATTTCATCCCCATGCCAGAATAGGGCAAACTTATCTACCATCAAAGCCACCCAGGCCATCGTATCCCCGGCGATGTAATCCCATCCCCGACGCATAAAATAGGCCGACTTTTCTGAAGGAAGCGTTATACCAGACCGGGTTGGCTGAGTAACGAGTTCGTCCCATTCCCAGCCGGGACCAATCGCCACCGTGCGCTCGTAGTCAGCATTGTTACCAATATAAAAATTTATCCCCCCATTGTAGGAGATAAGCACGGAATCACCACCGACAATATGATTACGCACAGCGACAGGACCAATGGATAACGCCATACCTACGAGAAAGACAGCAGTATACGTCCATCTCTGACGACTGGGGAATTTCCACAGCAAACCAATCGGTATCAAAGCAGCAAACAGTAAGACGGAAGGTACGACTATAGACGCTATACCAAACATCATCCCGCAGACCAGAAAACGTCCGCCTGCAGGCTTGCGCCAGGCATTTAGCAACGCGGCGAGCGATCCCATATTGAAGAATGTTGCGAGCGAGGCAGGAAGTAATTCACCGTCGAAAAAAATCAGCGTGCCGCATAGGGCAACTGAAATACCAGCAATGAATCCAACGGCTTCACTGAATACGTGGCGACCGACCCACCACGTAAAACCGCAGACCAAAGCACCCAACAGAGCCTGCACGAGTCGTACAATATGAAAAAAAGAAGCGGGAAACAGTGCTTTCAAAATGCCGAGAAAGTAGGGATAAAAGGGTGGCTGCCAGAACGGACCTTGCCCCGAATAGAGCCAGTTTCCATCAGCGATGCGCTCTGCTTGATGCACATAGGTTTCCGAGTCTACAGCCGGATAAAAGAAGAGTGGGCTCTCGTCAATTTCGAATACGTACACGACGCGCAGTAAAAAGCCCAATCCCAACACGATCCAAAGGGACCTATAGCCGCTCAAGGCGAGCGATATCACAGCAATTCTCTCATGCATCTACCTCGATTAATCTACGAACCATCGGATGGACGGCTAAGCCTCATTTGCCTACACACTGAGTTGCAGCGTTTCCATATCGGCAGCTGCGACGACCTCATCCCACTCAGCTACGTTCGATGGACCGCTCGAAACCGTCGACACCCGATTGTCACCTAAGATCCAACGAAAGGCACTCTGCGGTAGCGTGGAATCTTCTCTTTTCATCTCTTCTATAATATCCCATACTCGCGGTCGATCCTCTTCGTCAAACCATTCCTCAACGGCCTTTTTCTGCTCTTCATTATCGACGTAAATACCGCCGGCAAGCGGCGTAGCGATCACTATCCCCATATCATTTGCAGCGGCCGCTGGCACAACTTGCTCAGCGGCCAGCCTCTTACACGGGTGGTAATCGTGATAGCAAAGCACCGTATCAAACTCACCGGTTTCAGCCAGTTCTGCCAGCAGCGGTATGGCTCGGGCCGTAATACCAATAAAATCGCATAGGCCTCTTTGCTGAGCGGCTCGCAGGCCCTCTAATGTCCCACCCGATTCCATAATCCGCTCCCACCCAGCCAAATTCACCTCGTGAATCTGGGCCACCGTTACTCGGTCCACACCGAGCAGTTTCAAACTGCGTTCCAAGCTGGTCAGCACTGAGTCTCGCTTATAGTCGAATCCCTCAGGTTTGAACCCCACCTTGGTCGCTATAGAGAATGGCTGCTCAACGGCGGCTAAAGCCTGTCCCAGCAGACGCTCACTCTCGCCGTACAAAGGTGCCGTATCGATGTAATTGCACCCTGCTTCCCAAGCTCTCGAAACGACTTCTACGGCATTTTGTTCCATGCGTTCTACGTCGCGGCCACCGACATATGCTCCACCTAAACTCACTGAGCTCACGTTGAGCTCAGTGCGTCCAAATCGCCTGTATCTCATCCTCTATACCTAGCTTTCTTAGATCCAGCATGATCAAGCGCAATCGAACACCAAAGGATACTCGGCGAATCTCCGGACAAACGCATGAGATAGACCACGTAATTCAAGTATGGCTTTGTAGGGATCGACACTGCCAAGAGATTTAACCCTATGTGCTTTGGTAGGTTTGTACGTGGAGGGCGCGCGTATTAATAGGCCACCGATACCGTGCGCAGGACCTCGGCGTTTTCGACATCGGCTCCAAAGGTCTCCGTAGCAACGCGGAGTCGCGCGTAATACACGCCAGGAAGTACGATTTGACCCGCATCATCGCGACCGTCCCAGCGCAAAGAGCGGGGCCCCGTACTCACCGCTCGAGACTCGACCAGTTTTCGCACCTGGCGGCCGCTGAGATCGTATACGATAACTTCAGCAGGACTGCTATCACCAACGCGCACAACTGTGAACTCAAACGCTACGTCGTCGTTAATCCCATCCCCGTTAGGCGAGAATACGCGGGGAAGCACCTCTACGTCATAGAGCAATTCGTTGCGGTCAACCGAACCAACCAACGTAGTCGTATTTCCCGCCCCCATAGCAACGGCATTCCCTGCGTCTACTCGCTGCCACGCCACCGCACCACTCGATCGGTTTTGCAATGAGGCGCGCAGCACTGCACCCGTAGAAAAAAGCGCAGTACGAAAATCGAGACGTAGGAGATCTGCCCCCCCATTGGGATCAATAAGAGGGAAGCTCAGCTGCAGGCTATCCCCGTTGGTAGGCAACACCGACGTATCCTCTATGCGAAGATTGGCCAGATCGGCTTCACCCGTAAAGTCGTTCTCAGAGCCGAGGTATAGGCCCGCAAATTCTAGGTTCATATCGGACGGAGAAACGAGCAGTAATTCGTCAAATCCGCTATCTCTTCGCGCAAAATCCGGGCGAATATACAGTGAAAAGAGGCGTTCTGTCCCGAGCGAATCGACTTGGAAGGGCACGATCTCACCCACCAACCCCTGTGCGACCGGATCAACATAGTTCAGACGAATGGAGCGCAGTTCAGCCGCTGCACTTGGATCTTCTGAAACCAACGTCGCGCGCACTTTGAGATACTCGCGCGGCGAGGGGGATGTAATCGTGCTACCAGAAGATAGGGTATACGGTTCGCTCCAGTCACTCCAATCGTTACCTGGGACCTCTTCGGGAATGATTTCTCCCTTAAACAGCGAAAGCAGCTTACCGTATTGGGCCTCGGTTACCTCTGTGCCATCTTTTTTATAATAGTGCAGAATTTCACCTAGCTCATTCCCGGTGCGAGTTTGGATCTGCACGCTGGTGCCCGGCGGCGTATCAGCGTCCCACTCTATGGATAATAAATTTCGACTTCCTCCCAATCGAATCAAATCTGATTCAAGAGCGAGGTTCGGCAAAAAACCCTCACCGTAGAGCTGCACTTCGGCCAGATCAGCAGCTGCACTAAAGGCGGCTACCGTCCACTGCATGCGAAAGAAACGGCCCTGCACCGGCGCAAAGACATTGCCCTCAAATCCGCCAGATCGCGTTCCACTGCGACCCTGTTCACGGTTTAGAACCCGAGTCCATTCCAGACTGCCATCCGGCGCCAAACTACCGTCGGACACCTCGATGCGGTAATCCCCAAAAAAGCCGGTGAGCGTACGGCCACCATAGGCTATGAGGTGAGTATCGATCCAAAAAAATGTGCCTAAGTCGAAAAACAGTTCGCGATTGTTGATCTCGGTCGTAGCACCCGTCCAGCCCCCGACGCCCCACACGATACGCGACGAGCTTTCCCGCTGTCCGTCTACAAAGGCACCCAGTGCCACACCGGGTTCGGTGGTGGAAATGTACCCACCGCGTGAAACCGTGCCGTTCAAGATTTCGTCTCCCTCGCCCCAGACCTCAATCTCTGCCAAACGCGGACGCTCGCGACGAAAATGGCGTATATCTGCTCGCTTGTCTTCACTCAGCTTTTCGTAGACTTCTCGGTCGACCTGCAGCTGGCCCCCATCGAGCAAATACTTATAGTATTCAATCGCACCGCGCTCACCCGCAGGCAACTCGCCGTATTCGGTCTCGCTCACCTCTCTTCCGCGATCCCCGTCGGTGCCGTTGATTACCAATTGGATAAAGCGCAGCCCCTGACTGCCAGTTTCTTTATTTTCTTTGGTCAGGTCGATTTCGAAAAGCCGCTGGTTCTTATTCTCCTTCAACAGGCGCATGGCCGTAGCATAGCTAGGCGTAGCCGACAGGGGCGCTAGGCTGGGCTTGCGCCCGTCGGAGTAGAGCACGTCAAAGAGTAAAAAGGGATCACCTATTTCTTCATCGACAAATTTCAACACTATTTTTTTTGCGAAAACAAAACGGCCCAAATCGAGGTTGTACCACCACTGTGCCGGCAAATCAATCCCCGCAGGCACTGGCTCCGGTTCCCAATAAGTGGTGAGGTCTCCATCAATCGCTTTATACGCATCAGCAGCATTTGAACCTGCTTTTACAGCGTCTACCAAACTAATATCTTCCGGGTCTTTTTTAATGTGATCGGGCGTATTGAGACGGAGAAAATCAACAATGTCGACTACCGCATTGTTATTCCGCTGCATGCTTTTCGGGCGTACGCTACCGTTGACAACATCCAACGTACCCGGTGGATATACCCAGTTTTTCCAGTGATTTTGCGTATTTACAATGACCTGATTTGCGCTAACTCGATGTCCTTGCGCAAACAACTCGCCCGCTGACATCGAGAATAATCCAACGACCATTAGCCCAACGCATACTAATCGGATTCTACCGATCATCTAAATGCCCCTCTCAGACTGGAAGTTTATCAGTATGCTACCGAGACTGTGCGCAATACCTCGGCGTTATCAATGCCTGCACCGAACGTCTCTGTGGCAACGCGCAGGCGCACATGATATATGCCCGGTGCAACCATCTTGCCCGCGTCGTCACGGCCATCCCAACTCAGAGAACGCACTCCCGTACTCAATGCTCGCCGCTCAACAAGATGGCGAACTAACCGACCGCTCAAATCGAAAACCGTCACTTCAGCGGGGCTACTGTCCCCCACTCGGATAACGGTAAATTCGAATGTTGTTTCGTCATTAACGCCGTCGCCATTGGGCGAAAATACGCGGGGTAACACCGCTACGTCTCGAATGAGCTCTTTGCGACCTACAGACCCGACAAGCGTCGTAGTATTACCCTCTCCAAGCACAAAGGCATTGCCCGCATCCACGCGCTGCCAAGAGCTGTCCTCACCTCGTTTCTGAAGCAGCGGTTTTAGCACGGCACCCGTTGAAAAAAGCGCCGTGCGAAAATCTAGCCGTAGAATTTCGACACTGTCACTCGGACCAATGGCCGCAAAAGACACCTGCAAACTGTCACCACCACTTTGGGCCACTTCGATTCCCCCTACCTCCAGCGCCGATAGGTTCGCTTCGCCCACAAAATCTTCTTCAGCCCCTGCGAAGAGACCGGCAAATCCCAGCGTCATATCTGGAGGCGACACGAGAAGCAACTCATCAAAACCGCTATCATTGCGTAAAAAATCAGGACGTATATAAAGAGAGAATGAACGCTCCACGCCAAGTGAATCCACTTGAAACGGCACCACTTCACCCACGAGTCCCTGGGCTACAGGGTCGACAAAGTTGAGCCGAATAGAGCGCAGCGTCGCCGCAGTATTTGGATCATCGGAGACGAGAGTCGCCCGAATCTTGAGATACTCGCGCGGCGAGGGCGAAGTAATTGGGCTACCGGACGATATTTTATACGGCTCGCTCCAATCACTCCAATCGTTGCCCGGGACCTCTTCGGGGACAATATCACCTCTGAACAACGACAGCAGTTTGCCATATTGGGACTCTGTCACTTCGGTCCCGTCTTTTTTGAAGTAGTGTAAGACCTCGCCCAATTCGTTACCGGTGCGAGTTTGAATTTGCACACTCGTACCCGGCGGCACATCGGCATCCCACTCTATAGACAAGAGATTTCTACTTCCTCCGAGTCGAATCAAATCCGTTTCTAACTCAACCCGCGGCTGAACACCGTCCCCATATAGTTGGATCTCAGCCAATTCAACTCGACTACTGCCGCGCTCTTTGATCTGCCAAAACATACGAAAAAAACGAGCTTTGACCGGATCAAAATGATTGCCTTCAACGTCTTCGCGGACGCGGCCCGCCTGCGTGCGATCCAATGCAGTGCTCCACTCCAGCGTGCCGTCTGGAGCAAGCGAACCATCCGAAAACTGTAGTTGGTAGTCACCAAAACGCCGGAAACGTCCGCCGTAGGCCATACGATGCGTGTCGATCCAATAAAACGATCCCAGGTCAAAAAACAGCTCGCGATCAAATATCCGCGTCGCGCCAGGCTGTGCATCCCAGACCATCTGAGATATCGTGCCACGATCACCGTCTACAAAAGAACTGAGCGCCACATTGGGCTCTGTCGAATTGATAAACCCGCCGCGTGAAACGGTCCCGCTCAGGATTTCATCGCCCAATCCCCACACTTCGAGCTCTGCCAGCCTCGGTCGCTCTTGGCGAAAGTAGCGAACATCCCCCTGACGCTCTGCGTCCAGTTGCTCAAATATATCCTGCCGAACAGGCACCTGCCCACCGTTAATCAACCTCTTGTTGTATTCAACGTCTCCCCGGTCGACTACAGGCAGCGCCTCGTATTCCTCTCTCGCTACTTCTCGCCCTCGACCCGCATCTGTGCCGTTAACAACGACCTGTATAAACCGAATGCCCTCGCTCTCGGCTTCGGCACTAACGTCTTCTAGATCAATTTCAAAAACGCGCTGATCCTTATTTTCCTGCAGCGTTCTAAGAACCGTTTTATAGCGCGGCACCTTCGAGCCTGGCACACGCGGCGGTGCCAATCCATCCGAAACTAACACATCGAAAAGTAAAAATGGATCACCTAACTCTTCATCTACAAACTTCAACACGAGTTTTTTAGTATAAACAAAGCGACCGAGATCAACCACAAACCACCACTGCGTCGCCAAATCACTTCCCTCTTCAGCAGGTGCAGGCTGCCAATAGGTCGTCATATCACCGTCCATAATATTGGGAACGCCCGCGCGATTCGAACCCGATTGAACTGCATCAATCAGCTCGATATCTTCAGGTTCTTTTTTAATGGAAGATGGTGTGTTTAGCCGCAGAAAGTCGACGATATCGAAAACGGCATTGGTATTGCTTCGCATTACGGATGGCTGCACTTGGCCTCCATCAATCTGCAAAGTCCCCTGGGCAAAGATCCAATTTCCCCAATGGCGCTGAGTTTCGACAATGACTTGGCTACGACTCAATCGGTATCCTTGCGCTAGCGCCACATCAACACCACCCATAGCCCAGACAGCTATACACAACATCGGTAGAAAGCGGGAATTATGTGCACGAAGAATGCTTAAAAATATAATCTTCAACTCCTGTCCTCCCTTAGATACCAACGATCAATAGACGACGACGACAGGACGCAGTGCCTCGGCATTGTCTATTGCCGCTCCTTCAGTCCTTGTGGCAACGCGTAGACGCGCATAATAGATGCCAGGCATCACCATCTCACCCGCATCATCTCGGCCATCCCAACGCAGTGCTCGCGCCCCCGTACCCACCGTGCGCTGTTCTACCAAACGCCGCATCTGCCGACCACTTAGGTCGTATACCACCACTTCAGCTGGGCTATCGTCACCCACTCGAATAACGGTAAATGCAAATGTGGCCTCCTCGTTGATCCCGTCGCCGTTGGGCGAAAACACGGTAGGGGTCACCGAAACATCGCGAATCAGTTCCTTTCGGCCGACCGACCCCACAAGCGTAGTCGTGTTGCCCTGTCCCAGCGCAACTGCATTCCCTGAATCTACGCGCTGCCACGCGTTGTTGGCCCGGTCGCGCTGCTGCAGTGCTGGCCGCAGTACGGCCCCCGTCGAGAAAAGGGCCGTGCGGAAATCCAATCGCAACACGTCGACATCGTCTCTCGGGGTGATTGTGGCAAAGGCCACACGCAGGCTATCCCCTCCCTGGGCCATGAGTTGTACATCGGCCACAGCTAAGTCATCCACCGCGCGGTCCCCACCGATAAAGTCCGCTTCTTTTCCGGCGTATAACCCAACAAAGTTCAATGCCATATCCGGCGGTGCAACCAACATTAATTCATCAAACCCGCTGTCATTTCGCGCAAATTCAGGGCGTATATAAAGCGAGAACAGCCGCTCTACCCCGAGGGAATCTACCTGATGCGGAACAACTTCTCCGATTAAACCCTGCGCTACGGGATCGACAAAATGGAGTCGGATAGAACGAAGCGTGGCCGATGCGACGGGATCGTCGGAAACCAGCGTAGCCCGTACCTTGAGATACTCACGCGGTGAGGGAGAAGTAATGGGACTCCCCGACGAAAACGTATACGGCTCGCTCCAATCGCTCCAATCATTGCCCGGCACCTCCTCAGGCACGATATCTCCACGAAATAGAGACAATAACTTACTATACTGGAACTCGGTGACCTCGGTTCCGTCTTTCTTGAAATAATGCAATATCTCGCCTAATTCGTTGCCCGTGCGCGTTTGAATCTGCACACTGGTGCCCGGCGGCACGTCGGCATCCCACTCAATCGACAGCAGGTTGCGGCGTCCTCCTAAACGGATGAGATCCGATTCGAGTTCTACTCGCGGCTGATAGCCCTCACCGTAAAGCTGCATTTCGGCAACGGGTACCAGCGCATTGCCCCTCATGTTGCGCGCCTTGGCTTGTAGGCGAAAAAAACGGGCCTTTACTGGCTCAAAGCGATTGCCTTCAATCACAGCTTTAAGAGTCGCTTCCTGCTCGCGAAAAAGCGCAGTAGACCAGCTTAATTCACCATCGGGTGCACGGGAACCGTCAGAAAAGTCTAATTGATAATCAAAAAAGCTACGGGCATGGACATTGCCCGGATTGTAGACAATGCGGTGCGTATCAATCCAATAGAATGAGCCTAGGTCAAAAAACATATCGAGATTCAACTCATTGGGATCGGTGATTTCCGCAATGGTGGTTGTCACCGTTCCAAAGCTCTGGATATTCCCGTCAATAACGGCCGCCGTGTTGATTTGTTGCGTAGAAGTAATAAATCCACCGCGCTCAACGGTCCCGTTAACGATTTCGTCCCCGGTCGACCAGAGTTCCAACTCGGCTAAGCGAGGACGCTCGCGCATAAAATAGCGGATAGCCCCCTGTCGATCGACTTCAAGCTGTTCATATACACTCTGCTTTACCACGACCTCGCGCCCGTCAGACAGCCTCTTATTATACTGGACCACACCTCGATTATCCGCATCGAGCGTATTATATACTTCGCGATCAACCTCTCTGCCCTGCTGCAAATCACTCCCGTTTACGACGATCTGAACAAACCGTATCCCCTCACTCTGTGCTTCCGCGACATCGCTAAAGTCAATCTCAAACACGCGCTGGGTCTTGTTCGGTTGTAGATGGCGAAAGACGGTCTTGTACTCCGGTGACTTCGAACCCGGTACTCGCACGGGATTGAGGCCATTCGAAACGAGTACATCAAAAAGGAGAAAGGGATCCCCCAACTCCTCATCTACAAACCTCAATACCATCTTTTCAACGAATACGAAACGCCCAAGGTCAATGGAGAACCACCACTGCGACTCCAGATCAACGTCTGGCTGCAATCGATCGGGTTCCCAGTACGTGGTCATATCACCATCGAGGATATTTAAGACTCCCTCGCGATTGGACCCCGCCTGTATGGCATCGATCAGTTGAATGTCTTCGGCCGCTTTACTACCAAGTGAGGGCGGCGGATGGAGACGCAAATAATTAAGAATATCAGACGAGGCGTTGGTATTCTTACGCAGCAGGCGAGGCGTTACTTCCCCCTCATTGGAGATTTCCAATATACCGGTTGGAAAAGACCAGCTGCCCCAGTGCCTACCTTCTGTGACAACCTGATTGGCCGTGATACGATGTCCCTGCGCGTCTGCTGCACTGTTTGGTAAGAGCAAAATACAGCACACCCACTGGAAAACCTTGCTGCAAAATCGTCGCATGGCGTATTAATAGGCCAAAGAAATAATGCGCTCGACCGAATCCTTGCCCTGATCAGCGGCCACCTCTAAGCGCAGTATATACATGCCTGGAGGTAGAATTTTTCCACTCTCATCGCGACCGTCCCACTGCGTGGAGAACCGGCCACTCGCAACTCCAGCTACCGGCACGGAGCCAAGGCGCTGCCCAGATAGCGAATAAATGTTTATCGACGCTGGCACCGTACCCGCCAAATTGAGCAAATCATACTCAATGACTACTCGGTCATTAACACCGTCGTTATTGGGAGTTAAAACAGGGGAAGAGAGCTGCATGGCCTGAATAGTTTTTGACTCAAGGCCGGCTAAATCCACTCGAAGCACATCGCCATCATATAAATCATCAGCATTGCCCGGAGTCAGCGCCTGGTACACCTCTTCGGCCATCTCGCTGTTAAACACACGACCCGAAAATACGGTGCCAAATTTGAAAACCTCGGCACGAAAATCCACTTCGATCAATTCCTCTGTCTGCTGAATACTGACCGGAGGCACTCGAACCGTAAAGCCCGTATCTTCCATGTCGACGAGTTCGAAATCTTCCTCGACACCACCAATACGCACTGCATCAACACCGACTGCACGAGCCGGCGTTTCGATCCATATACTGTCAAAGCCCAAGTCTCCGCTATCGAGATTCGGCTTTATTTTATACGTGAATGATGTGACCTCTCCGGCAGGTGCTTTATTTGGCTCAATCTCAGCGAGCGCTTCGCTGGCAATAGGCGGTATGGAAACCGAAAACTGTAGGTAATCCAACTGGCCACTGGCCTCAAGTCCAGAGAGGAAATCAACCTTGAACTGCACAAACTGGTGCGGTTTATTTCCCACTAAATCACCTCCCTCAGATTCAAATTCATAGGGAGTGGACCAAAAATCCCAGTTCTCTGTATCGTGGGTAATACCCGCTTTCTCACCTGATTCCAGACGCTTGTAGTCGGCCAACTTGAGCGGCCGCCCGCTGCTCGCGAAGCGGGTGCGTTCGTCTCCCCTAAACGTAAAACGCCAATAGTTATTCGGATCGTCGTCGTCTCCAGCACGCATGGCAATATCTATCTTTGCGTCTTGGTTCTTATTCCCCACCCAGGTCAACTGCCCCAAACTTGCGGGCTCACCCAGATCAATGACGTTCGATACGTAGTGAGCAAATGGAGCATACCCAATGCCGAAGATTTGAAACTCGGCAACTTCCCATATGCCACGCGTGTTTTCGAATCCTTGGAATAGTATCTGCTTAATGGGTACGGGGGGCATTTCCAGGGTAATATCCGAATCCGTATTCTCAGTAATTTCATAGGCGACATCAAAATTCACATAGTGGCCACGCGTGCCAAAGTCGCGGTCGCGCGTGCCGTCTTTAAGCGGATCTCCGTCACTAATGCCTATGACAAATTTTTGTATGAAACGGTCATTTTCGTGCTTTTCTCGTGGGAAAAAACGAATTCGTTGGATCAGAAAGCGCCCACCAAAGTCAAAGATCAAATGTTTCTGAGGAGGTGCGTGTGCGGCAAAGTGCCCGTCGCCCAGGTAGGCAGTGCTCGGATCTTCGTCAAAAAACACCAGATCTTCTTCCAGACGCCTTTCCCAACCCGTCCAACCAAGCGCTAAGATTTGGCCTCCACTACTTTCGAGCGAAGGCGTGAGATTCACACTTGGATCAAGCTCGCGTGGCTTTATATAGTCCGGACTGGCTTCCAACAATTCTAAACTACCGTGTCGGGCCTCTTCCGCTTCATTCCAACTCAACTGGACAAATTCAACATCGCCGCTCACATCTGGGCGCGGCAAATTCTCTCCACCAATGCGGAAGATTGTAAGCGCGTTTGCGACGCTAAACCATCCCAACCCCATCACAAGCAATACACAGCCCAAAAAACTGAAGCGATTCATGGCTTTCTCCAACTGTGAATCCTCGTTAAAAATCAATATGCCAGCGAGACAGTGCGCTGTTTAGCAACTGTACCATTGTCGGTTTCCACCATCAAGCGAATGATATACAAACCAGGCGGTAACACGTTCCCTAAGTCATCACGCCCATTCCACACGGTGGAAAATCGACCGCTCTCAGCCACCCCTGCCCGGATAGACCCCAACCGTCGACCAGCTAAATCATACACCTCAACCGTCGCAGGTTCAGTCCGCGTCAAATTGAGTAAATCGTATACTATTTCGATCTCGTCGTTGATTCCATCTGCATTCGGCGTAATAACCGGTGAAGATAAGCGCATAGCCTGAATAGTCTTTTGAGATAGGCCCCGCAAATCCACGCGGAGCCCATTGGCATCAACGAGAGGATCGGCATCGCCGGGAGTCACAGTTTGATGCACTTCCTCAGGGCGTTCACTGTCAAAGACACGGCCTGAAAACACCGTGCCGTATTTGAACACCTCAGCTTGAAAGTCGATCTCTATCAATTCCCCCGTCTGATCCGTGTCCACCCGAGGAATTCGAACAGTAAAACCACTCGAAGTTAAGGAAATCAACTCGAAGTTTGCTTCTACACCACCTATGCGTAGCGCATCAACGCTGATAGGCTGGGCTGGCGTATCAATAGAAATACTATCAAAACCGAGATCATCGGCCTTGAGCAGAGGCTTCATCTTGTAAGTGAAAGAGGCGGCGATGCCGGCTGGAACTTGGTTTGGCGTGATTTCGGCCATAACTTGATCCGCTACCGGTGGAATAGACACTTTAAACTGCAGATAGTCGAGCTGTCCACCACTGGCCAAACCCGAGGTAAAATCAGCCTTGAACTGGACAAAGCGACGCGGCTTGTTGCTGACGAGATCACCGCGACTTGTATCAAACTCATAGGCCGTCGACCAAAAGTCCCAGTTCTCTGTATCGTGTGTGATCCCCGCCTTCTCTCCCGAATCCAATCGATTGTAACTCTTCAACACCAGCGGCAACCCGTTTGCGTCAAATCGCGCTCGTTCGTCGCCTCTGAACGTAAAGCGCCAGTAGTTGTTCGGATCCTCATCGTCTCCGGCACGCATGGCAATGTCTATCTCAGAAACGGCGTCTTGGCTTCCGGACCAAACAACCTCACCCAGACTAGCCGAAGCCCCGAGGTCGATCACGTTGGAGACATAGCTGGCCTCTGGGGCAAAACCGATCCCATAAATCTTCAACTCGGCTACCTCCCAAATGCCGCGCGCATTCTCTGGAGCTTCAAACAGCAACATACGCACCGGCACCTGTGGCAGCTTCAAGTTAAGCTGTGACTCCGTATTCTCGAATAACTGGTGCGCTATATCGAAGTCGAAATATTGGCCTCTGTGCCCAGAGGCAAACTCGCGCGTTCCGTCTTTAAGCGGGTCTCCATCATTTAGACCGATAGTGAGCGTCTCTATGAAACGATCATTGAGAAACCGCTCTCGCGGGGAGAGCTCAATCCGGTCTAAGAGAAAAACGCCTCCCAGATCAAAGATCATGGACTTTTGTCGTATTACCCCGTAGTCTCCCCCCCAGTCGCCATCGCCGAGAAACGCCGTTTCGAGATCTCCATCAAACATCTTGATGTCACGCCCTAAAGCCGGCCCCCATCCCGTCCAAGTCAGCGACAGGATACGTCCTCCCAATTCTTCGAGTTGAGGAGTGAGATTAACCGACGGATCAAGCTGCTGTGGAGCGATAAAATTCGGATCCATTTCTAAGAGATAGGCCCTGCCGTGGCGAGCAGGTTCAACATCAGACCAAGATAGTTGTACGAAATCGTAGGGAACGCTCAATTCGGGCTGTGGTATGCTCTCTCCGCCAATACGATAAATTGTCACGGCAGAAGTTGACTGTGCGACGGCGAGACAGGCAATGGTAAACCATCCCCACATTTTCACGGTTCAGTTACCTCGCTTAGGAGCGTGAGGGTAAGGGGCCAGAAATTGAAAAACATGTATCAAACTATATAACATTATATATAAAAAAAAAGAGGAGAGATCAACTGTGATCTCTCCTCTTTTTTGTGGTCTAAGACCAGACTACGTACCAAACATCAAATTAGCGTGCAACCGAAGCTTTGATGTGGCCCCAGCTATCATTCTCGACGGCGGTCGGCAAGTTTTCCGTGTCGACCGGGAGGAGGATGAAGTCACTGAAAGAACTGGCGTTACCAAAGATGTCTGACTGACCACCCAAAACCCACTTCCAGGTCATGGGATCTTCTTCGGTTCCGTTATCGTTGTCAACTACCTGCAGGCCGGCACCAATGATCTCACCTTCGACGAAGTCGTGACGAACACTCTGGTCCGCACCGGCAAAGTTGAAATCATCCCAGGCAACCGTGTACCACTCGGCCTGGATTGTAGCCTCAGAGCCGTGCACACCATCGAGAGTAAACGAGTCGGCGCAGCAAGAATGTGGCTCTTCGTCATGCCAATCAGCGGTGGTCATCCAGAACCAGTACCAACCGAAGGGCTCAAGAGCCGGCCAGCGGTAGTGACCCGTCTGGGCCTGACGACCGCGCGTGCGCAGCGCTTCTTCTTCGGTCTGGCCTTCCTGTTCCCAAAACCAGTCACCGCTGTGGTCAGCGTCAAGACCGACCTCGATACTATCATCCTGACCGCAGCAACCAACACCACCAGCATCGCGGTCCCAAACGTTGTCGTAGCGATCGTAGACGTAGTAAATACGATCCAACTCATCGTTCCAACCCATCGCGAAACGGAACCACAGGTCAGAAGTGTCTACGGGCTTACCGCTACCGTCATCAACAGCGAAAAGATCACCGTTAATTTCAAGCCACAACTCTGAGGGAAGGACATCCCATTCGGAAATGTCACCATCGAGGTTGGGCAGGTGAGACGTCGGCCAGTTCCAAGCGCCAAAGATCAGTCCCTCAGGCACGTGAGACGAAGCCGGTGCTGCAGTGATTACTGCAGCTGCCGCTAAAACTAATAGCTTCTTCATAGATAACCTCCTTGCAAGGTTTGTTCAGAAGCATTGAGAACACCACAACAGATTCTACATCATTAATGTTCGTTGGTAGATAGACCAACTCGCAATCTAAACCGGCCTTTAAAACATGTCAAGGAATTTTTTGTATAAATCGACACTCCGCTTCGCAGGCGTGACGTGACGTGAAGACGTGACTCACGAGTCGCTCTTGACGGGCGTACCGGTCGCCCATGGCATAGCACTTCGGCTAAGCTCTTTCCGCAGAGACACCCGCTGTAGCTGTCGTGCTTTTTCGAGATATTTTTCCATTTCCTCGGGTTTTCCTTGGCGCTGGTAGGCTCTACCCAACGCCATGTAGGCTCGTTGGTATTCCCCATCTAGCTTGACTGCCTGTTCAAAGGAGGCCACGGCCTTATCCAACCTACCCATCTGGAAATACTCGACTCCCAAGTTGTAGTGCGCAGGAGCAAGGTCGGCATCCCTCACCAAAGCTTGCTTGTGATAGCGAATAGCCTGCTGTCGCTGTCCTGCAACCGAATAGGCA
>Ga0181567_10001555_pt1 | contig 17334 bp, 15 predicted proteins | sample 101ome_14_FD_133761 | JGI IMG/M metagenome (GOLD analysis project Ga0181567, IMG submission 133761) | Coastal salt marsh microbial communities from the Groves Creek Marsh, Skidaway Island, Georgia - 101403AT metaG (megahit assembly) | ecosystem: Environmental > Aquatic > Marine > Intertidal...
GCAGCTTACAGAAAAAAATTGAAAAAGAGATTGGAAAATTTAAATTACTCAATAAAAACTGTAGCTTACTACAAATTTCTATGCAAGAAAACATAGCAAAAGTGATAGGCACCTCACACGAAGTGCAAAAAATTGGTTCTTATTCTGATTTTTTTCAGACGGTGAGAACCAACGCCCTTTATTTGATGCACGCTGCTGAGAAAACATTGAGCCCATAGTCTGATGGCAACTTTGTTCTGGGATCAACTCTTTAGTGATTGGCTTATAAAAAATGTCAAATGCTTCAACAAGCTACAATAAATGTCATAATGTTTTGGGTTTTGAGACCAACCAATCGCTTCATGCTTGCGCCGTTGGAGCAACTGAAAACGGAAGATGGGATGTTGCATGCGCTATTTACGAAAAAATTTTAAATCTCAATCCAACAGACAACAAAGCCTTGTTGCTTCTCGGCCAAAATGCCAACCGAATGGGAGCCCATCAAACAGCGCTAAAATCATTTCTATTGATTCCCCGGAACGACCCACACTATTTTGACGCACAGCTGGAGGTGGGCCGGATATTTTTGAAAACTGGCAATGCTAAAAACGCAATAAAGTGCCTCGATTCTGCTGTGAAAATCAAGCCAAATTCAGTTGTGGCATTAGCTAGCCGCGCAATGGCATTCACTAAAATTGAAGAGTTTGAAAATGCTCTTGTGGATTTCAATGATTGCGCAAAAATAGAACCAAACCGAGCAGACATATTTTACAATCGTGCATTGGTTTATCGAAAATTACATGACAACCAAAAAGCCATAGCGGATTATACACATGCTATCGAATTAGATAACAGTCACTATCGTGCCTATAATAACCGTGCAATTGTTTTGCGCGACGAGAAACGCTTTGACGTTGCCATCAATGATTTTGACAAAGCCGTCGAGATCAATAGAGACTTTGCTGATGGGTATTGGAATAAAGCCCTCACATTATTGCGCATTGAAAAATATGAAGATGCTTGGCCAATTCATGAATATAGATGGCACAGCCCTAATTTCACCTCACCGAACCGAAATTTTGATAAACCATGTTGGCTTGGCGAAGACTCTCTTGATGGCAGAAGCATTTTAATCCACAGCGAACAAGGGCTAGGTGATAGCTTGCAATTTTGTCGCTACATCACATTAATGCACAATTTAGGTTGCCAAATTTACCTAGAGGTTGAACGGCCTCTAATCAGCATCATGCGAACTCTTCTTCCCGCGTCATGCATATTTGAGAAAAATTCTGAACTTCCAGATTTTGATTTTCATTGCCCAATGTTGAGCTTACCTTTGGCGTTCAAAACAAACATAGACTCCATACCCTGCAAAACACCTTATTTGAGCGCTTGCGATACTCACAAGAAATTTTGGCGTAATCGATTGGGCGCAAAAACAAAGCCGCGTTTTGGCATAGTATGGCAGGGTAATCCAGCCCATATGAATGATACCAAAAGAAGCATCGCCCTAAAAAAACTCATAGATTATTTATCACCAGATTTTGAATGGTTCAGCCTGCAAAAGGGCGTCACCAAAAGTGATCTGAACATCATCAAATCAAGCGTTAAACTTCATCATTTTGGCGAAGAGATTGGCGACTTTTGTAGCACTGCCGGACTTTGTGATGCCCTTGACGCCGTGGTTTCAGTTGATACTAGCTTGGCGCACCTTGCCGGTGCTATTGGCAAACCAGTGCATATACTATTGTCTTATAATGCAGATGCGAGATGGCATGAAAACCGATCTGACACACCTTGGTATCCTACTGCCACACTATTTCGGCAAAATGGAAATAATGATTGGGCAGGCCCGCTAGCGCGGTCGATGAAAATTCTGTCGACGCAAATAACCTCAACAAAAAAATAAATTTTGAGACGTCGAGGCAGTAACAAAATGCGTACTTGCTGTATTATTACCCCTCACCCATTTTGGAGAGAACGCATGGGTTGTGGCACGCTAATGCGCGGCCGCTACAAGCTATTACGTGAATTGTTTGACGAAGTTTTGGTACTGTTCATCACAAAATCAGATGAAACATGTCCTCTGTCTGGCGCCACCCTTCGTCTGTACAGCCCATTCAGTGCCCAGCATAGAGCAACAATCAAATCTTTCGTCAAAAACAAAAACATATCTCTCTGCTATTTTTCTTATGACTACTGGCCTGGCATCGCTGAGACAGTTGATTGCCAAACCGCCGTAGAACTGCATGACATCATGCATTTGCGGTCTGAAAGCTTTGCGAAATTTGGTGTATCTTGTCCGTTCAACAAAACAAAAGACCAAGAAATTGAAGAACTAAAAAAATTTGACATTGTCTTTTGTCTGAACCTTGAGGAAGTCAAGTACCTGCAAAAAAATGCTGTGACATGCACATATTTGCCACCAACTTTTTCATTTCAGATGGTCACTCAACCTAAATATGAACCCATAGCTGGCATGATTGGGTCAGCAGCAAAACCAAATGTAGATGGCTTAGCCCAACTGATGAAATCCTCCAATGTCGATGTGGACCTTGTCATTGCCGGTGCGCTCAGTAAATTGGACTTGCCAGTTGGTACATACCAAAACAGGTTGACCAAACTCGGTTATGTCGCCACACCCCAAGAATTCTATTCAAAAATAAATGTGGCATTAAGCCCAATACGATTCGGCGCAGGACTCAAAATCAAAGTGCTTGAGGCACTGGCAAATGGTTGTGGTGTACTGGCAACCAACCACTCCATTGAGGGCTTTCCAACAGGCATTCACGAGGTAGTGACCATTGAGGATAACTTTGAAAATTGGACGAAAGACCGGCTGCAGCAGATTACCTCAGTTAACAGATCAAAGATTGAAAGCTTCATCAACGAACACTTTTCTGGCAATGCAATCAAGACTATTTTAAAAGAGATCATCTGAGTTGCGAATTTTTTCCACAAGTCGTCCAATGTTTCCTATTTAAGGTGGGCGATCATGACAATGATTTCCCAACTATAGCGCGGTCATTTCTAAATTCCATCAGCGCCGTCCATACCAGTCACTCTTGATATATGACACGTTATAAGGTTGCGCCAAATGCTGCATGTAACTGGCTTTAACTCAACCATGTGTAGCTATGGCTTAGGCTAGTAGCTCAAGCAAAACTCCTCACAACTTTGACGAGCGTGGTCGCTAACAGTAGGATATGCCATCATTTGATTGTATTTTGGACTACAAACAAGAGTAACCAAAACATTTGGGAACTCGAAAGAGATTGTATCCACAACCCCCTTCCACCATTCTGGGTTTCGAATTGTCACATGCGCGTTTTCACCGTTTGGCAAAGTGGCATTCGCTGGATAACATGCAACATTGAGAATGACGAGTTTCTTGGCACAAGAAAATATGTCTCTTAAGACATTCGCCACGTCAGACACAAAAATATGCTCAAGTACGTCAAAGCATACGACAGCATCAACCATTGTGCGCTCATCAATTGATCGCGCTGGCTCGTAGCGATAAACGCGATCAAGCTCAAAAAAATCGATCGCAGATTGATCTTCATTGAAACCGCAGGAAGACCAATCAGAGCCTCCACAACCATAATCTAGAACAGTTGTAATTCCGTGAGTTTTAAACCTTTCTTTGATAGAGCCTCTTATCTTTTTCAATTCAAAATCATTATATACATCGGTCTCATAGGTTCCATCGACTTTTGCGTAACCTAAATCAACCATGTCTGCATACATTTTAACAAGCTTTCGGCCTTTTGGGCTCAAGGTAAAATTCGTCATCTTTAAGATCTCTCTAAAATGTTCCAATAATTATGTTGCCCTCGCTTTACCAAGGTTGTGCAAATCAGGTGCCAATCAGCATTACACTGGCGATGACGTTTCAGACACGGGCTTATGATTAATAAATCTCATTCAATGTCTTGAGCGCGACACCTCTGGCACCTTACTTGCAAACGAAAATAAAAACTGAACTACTGGACACAATGACTATGGCTAAATATGAAAATTTCTGGGCGTTTTATGACGAAGTTGAAACAGCGTTACAGCATCGGTGCACTAGCTTTCGACAAATGTTTGAACACCTTGACAAATTTGAGGGCCCAATAACAATTGTTGAAACAGGATGCACAAGGGACGCGAATAACTGGTCAGGTGATGGCTGTAGCACCGTTCTTTTTGACAAATATGTTAATGCAAGAAACGATGGATCCGGCGTCAAAACTGTGGATATTTCGCCACGAGCCGTATCTATCTGTAAATCACTGGTGTCAGACAAAACCGAGGTCGTACACGGTGACAGCGTTTCTTTTTTGCATGAGTTCGTTTTGGTCGCAGAACGTAAAAATATAAACGTGCCACTTTTCTATTTGGACTCATTTGATCTTGATTGGACCTACTGGCAACCTTCAGCGATACATCATTTAAAGGAACTTACCTCAATACATCATTTCTTAAAACCAGAGACCATGGTTGTAGTAGACGACTGCATGCAAAACGCCGATTTCGTTCTTGATGGTGCGGAAGCAACTTTCCGCAAGAGACCAGAACCTGGCGGAAAAGGACGATTGTTTGCCGAATATGCAAAGACTGTTGGCGCCAAGCTTGAGTTTTCGTCCTATCAAGCAGGTTGGACTGGTTTCAATCGAGCTGCTGCCTAGCACTTATGAGCCCTGCAACAACTCAATACGCCAGATTTACAAAAGACAGCAGGATGTAGGCGATGCAACACCAACCAATCAAAACCAAGATAGGACATTTCTTTGTTGATCCTAAGGATCAATTCGTGGCCAAAAGTTTGATTTCGACGGGCGATTATTCACCGGGTGAGAGAGCCCTCTACTCTAAATTCATTAACCAAAGTTCAAATGTGCTATGGCTTGGCGCGCATGTTGGTGCACTTGTCATACCATTTTCAAAATATGTTCAACGCGTTGATACGTTTGAGGCAAATCCAGAGACATTTAAGCTATTAAAAAAAAATTTAAAGTTGAATGATTGCAGAAACGTTACTGCCTTCAACATTGCCGCAAATGACGTTGACGGTGAATTGAATTTCATTTGCAACACCGTTAACAGCGGTGGTTCTAAAAGAGTTCCCCATAAAATGAACAAAGCCTATCTTGATGCCGAAACAGTATTCACGACAGTTCGATGTTCAGCGCTTGACTCATTTTTGAGCAACCATGACTACGATTTAGTTTTTATGGACATTGAGGGATCTGAAACACAAGCAATGCAGGGCATGACCTCTATTCTGAAAAATGCCCAAACAGTGGTCGCAGAGTTTATCCCCCATCACTTGACCAACGTAGCGAATGTGACAGTTGAACAGTTTTTGCAACCAATCAGAGATTTTAGAACCATGGTCGTTCCATCGCTGCGCCGTTGTTTTTACGATAATGAGATAGAACCAGTGCTAAATGTGATGTTCAAAAGAAATGCTAGCGATGCAGGCTTAATTTTCACAAAAGCAAAATTGGCTCGAAATTGGGCTGAGTAAATGCATCAAGTCTCAACACTTGGACAAATTGAATGCTCTGAGTTGCAGCCCCGTGATCACAGTGCTTGGCAGTGGTCATGATTGAGCCCAAACAACCAAATTAAAGACCGCTAAAACAGTCATCATCTATATCCAATCAAAGACCACCATAAAAGAACCACTCGAGAAACAAATGAAACATCGAAAAATCATAAATTTCGTGAACGAGCAGTGTCCATCACCAAAAACAGTATTCCACCACGAACTGTACAGACACGAATGCGTTAATTTCCTCTCGGCGAATGACTGCATCGGGATAGAACTTGGCGTAGCTGCGGGGCATTTTTCACAACGCATGGTCCAGAGTGGAAAGTTTAGGAAATTTTATGGCGTAGATTTGTATGAGGATCATCACGACACCCACGAATACAAATCAGCGATAAAGTTAGTTGGGTTGGACTCAAATTATACATTACTGCGCATGTCATTTGATGAGGCTATAGAGCTGTTTGACGATAATTATTTCGATTTTATTTACTTTGATGGTTATGCACACACAGGAGAGGAAGGTGGAAAAACATTCGCTGATTGGTATAAGAAACTGAAAGTTGGCGGTATGTTTGCTGGCGACGATTATCATGATGACTGGCCTTTAGTAAAATGGGCGGTCAATGACATGGCAAACAAGATCGGCTGTGAAATCAACGTAACCGGCAAAAATGAAAATACAATCTTCAATGAACATCCAACTTGGTTTTTTACAAAAAAAGCAGAACGAGATTTTGTGCCCAACGAAAAATTGAGTCAAATAGGTGCTGAAATTAGGGAAAAGACCAGGCAAACAAATGGAAAACAATTAAAAATAACGAAGCAAAATTTGATTCAGATTGTTAAAAAAATAAAAGCTGAGGATCCAATTTTTGCACAACAAATAAAAGCATTGATATGATGATTACTTAGTGCGTGATTCCAAAAAATCTCTTAAGCGAACACTCTTGGACAATCTTAGTTTCCAGAACGCCAGGACGCTAAATCGTAATCTTTGGGCCGCTTACTAAACAAAAATATTGAACGAAATAATTTTTCACAGGCATGTTTCTTGCTTGTAATCGACTATGCCAAAACAATCTTTTCCAATGTTTACATAAATAGACATAAATCAGATGCTGTCAGTAGTCGAAATCGCAAAAAAACATCAAAGCGGCAATTATTTTGAGGCCGCTCAAGCATACAAGACACTGCTTTTGCAAAACCCAAAAGATGCGGAAATATTAAATCTTTATGGCTTATGCCTGAATAGTATGGGCGATTTTGATTCAGCAATTTCTGTGTTTTCCACTGCTATTTCAGTATTGCCATACAACGGTGAATTTTTTCAAAATAGAGGAATAGCACTGGCCTGCATAGGTGATCTAGACAACGCGCTTTTGGATTTCAAAAAGGCTGCGGATATTTCACCTCTCAACATTTTCTCTCTAACCAAGGTTGCAGAGATCTCACTTTTGCTCAACAAGTTTCATTCAGCACGGGATTATTTTTCGAAGGCACTGAGAATTGACCCTCAAAATAATGAAATTAAGATTGGTTTAGCTAATACATTGAACCAACTCGGCGTCGAAGATATTAACAGTCAACGCCTGGCATCTGCTATCAGCCAATTGACTATTGCGCAAAAGCTGGCTCCGTATGAATGGCAAATTAGCTACAACTTAGGTAACGCATATTTACGCTCAGAAAATTTCGAGAAGGCAAAAATTGCCTATCGGAATTCGATTACGTTAAACGAAAACTCGGCTGAGGCGCAATGCAACCTTGGTATCACACTTGAGCGATTAGGAGAGTTTAGCTCTGCAATTAATTCATATGAAAAAGCCATTGCTCTGAAGCCTGAATTTAGTGACGCAAAATTTAATCTGAGTTTGCTATTTCTCAAGAAAGGCAACTATAAAAACGGCTTTAAACTCTACGAGGAGAGGTGGAATACTGCCAAATTTTCGAACCACAGAGTTGAGTATGATGTACCCTTGTGGCTGGGCAAAGAGAACATTGCCAACAAAACAATACTATGCCACAGCGAACAAGGTTATGGAGATACAATTCAATTTATCCGGTTTTGTAAAATGCTTCTTAAAAAAGAAGCTAAAGTTATAGTCAAAACTCCGAGCGCACTAGTGAGCGTTTTAAATACGGCGCTACCCGCCGCATCTTTCTACAGCGTAGATGATGAGTTACCGATCTTTGATTTTCATTGTCCATTGATGAGCTTGCCCCTAGCTCTAGGCATATCGTCACCGACTGAAGTATCCGCGTCACCCTATATTAGCGCGCCTACTTCATACGTAAAAAAATGGGAAACCTACTTTGACGAATTCACATTGCCTCGAGTGGGTCTAGTTTTAGAGGGAAAAAAATCCCATCAAAACGATCATTTGAGAAGTATCAAAGGCACGGATATTGTGAATTTTTTGCCATCCGGTGTTGACTACTTTATTTTGCAAAAAGAGCTCTCACCTGAATTGATAACTATGATGAATTCAAGGGCTGATATTCATAGCTGCTCTGAGATGCTTCAGGATTTTAGTGACACAGCCGCCGCTTGCAATCAAATGGATATTATATTTTCTGTTGACACATCCGTAGCGCATCTTGCTGGAGCGTTGGGTAATAAAATATACTTACTTCTTCATTACCAGTCAGATTGGAGGTGGCAACTCAATAGCTCCCAAACATATTGGTATCCAACAATGAAGATCCTCAGGCTCGCAAGGGACAAAAAATGGCCATCAATTTTTGGAATTGTTGAAACCGAAATAGCGCAGTTGACTCACTCGCAATCATTAAAATCAGCAATCAAATAATAATTTAGTATTATAAGTGCTATTTCTTGAAGTTATTGTGGTAATCAAAACCGCATACAACTTTTCATCAACGAATGTATTTTCTGAAAAAATTAGACGCCCATATAGCTTGCCAACAAATCAACTGCGAATGATGTTTTAGCAGTTACAAAAACTTATTTGATTGCAATGAACTAACAGCTTGTTCAGCGGCATGTCGCCAAGAAAATTTCTCTCGAATAACTTTGCTCGCCATTATGGCTTTACGTTGATAAAAATCATGCTTGTTTTTTATAAAGATTAATTTTTTAGCAATTTCTGTAGGTGTTGCTACCGCCCAATTACCGCCTGCTTTCCAATGTTTTAAAAACTCTGGGCAAGATATAGATTGGAGCTGGTGTTCTAAACGGACAAAATTGCCTTTAATAGAAGAGAGATATTCAGTATGACCGCTGTAAAATGTTGATACAACCGGCAAACCAGAAGCAAGCGCCTCTATGAGTGGCAAGCCCCAACCCTCTGCACGAGATGGAAAAACCATGGCGTCATAGTACGAATACAAACTAGACATATCTTTAACTGATAAGTCTCCTGTGATCTGAGTGACATTATTCAGACCGAGGTCGTTTATTTGCTGCTGTAATTGGCACTTCTTACGTTCGGTATACTCAGCCCCACCCCAAAAATAATCCGCTTTGAGGTGAAGTTGCGTCTTTCCATCATTGCCAAAAGCCATTTTGAAGCCGAGAAGCAGTTCATCAAACCCTTTTCGGATTTCGTTTTTCCCACATGCGAGGAATCGAAAAGTGGCACCACTGCCAACCCGTGGCTTACGAGAAGGCTTAAATACATTTGGATTCACACCCTCGTTAACCACATTAACATAATCTTTGCAGAAGCCATGCCGTATCAGAACGTCTTTAGCCCAGTTTGATGGCACCCAAACCAGATTAGAACGCCTCAAGTAGTTCAAATAGTCAGTTGGTAGAGTGTCTGTTTCAAATATGCCCCACTTGACTATTGTTCCACGGACGAATTGTTCTGAAATTGTGGGATAAAAGAAAACAGAGATATCTGCTTCTTCTATCTTATGTACAGTGGGACTTATTTTTTTGCCTGTTGCATAAACTTCCTCAATTACATGATTGACATCATCAAGGCTTTTAATCGCATCGACGAACTCACTGAAATGTGTGCCACCACCCATATTGTTGCGTTGCCCAAAAAGATATATTTTTGTCAAAAATCATCTCCAAACAGACTTAAGCAACCCCAACACCATTTCACATGAGAGTCAGATCAATAGCTAGGAAACATATCTAATTATAGTGCTGTTGACTGGTCCACGGCACCCTTGGACATAGCTGACATCAGTTCAGGATCGTCGCGCAACATAGTCGCGACTTCTGCTACCTCTTCCGGCACGCTACTCCACAAGCGGACAAGTAATGCAATATGGGCTTCATTTTCGGGCATGCCCTTTGATGCAAGACTGTCAACAGCGAGCATTAGCGCCTCATCAATAATGTTTAAACCTTGTTCTAAAGACATTAGAAACCTCCTAAATTTTATTTAAATAACCAGAGCAATTCATATGCCAAACGAGTTACACTTTGGCCAAAAACGCAAAGTTTTTATGACATAATTTTATGATTAGCTATTATGAATTCAGGCGGTTATTGGCATCGATTTTGCGTGAGGGATCTTCAATTAACGAGAGTTGTTCACACATGAAAATAGTTATAGCAATACCGACATTCAATCGATGCGAGAAACTGAAACGGAGCATTGAGTCAATTGACAAACAAATAATACCCAATGGGGTTGAATTAAGCCTTGCCATTTCTAACAGCGCGTCAACCGACAGCACTCAAAAGTTTTTGAGAGAACTCTCTGCACATCGAAGTAACACATTTTTATTCAACCAGCAGACTGATTGGACTGGTGGTAACTATGGGTATTTGGAGAACATTATCCCAGAACAAGCTGACTGGGTTTGGTATATGGGTGACGATGACTACTTCCCAGAAAACACCTCCATAGCGGGTATTTGTGAGTTTCTAATAAAAAATGATTCTGACCAGGAGCTTGTTTTTGTTCACGCATGCCAAGCCAAAAGATCACACCAGTCAGGTCAGATTTTCAAAAATGACGTTCTAAGTCTTTGTAATGAATTTGGCTATATTGAAATGCTCGGATGGATATCAAGCATTGTAATGCGGGCCCAGCCATTTAAAAACGCCCTTAGAAATATTGACAGAAGAGTTCAACGAGCTCGAACTGAACCAAAACTTGGCAATAGTCAATCCGCATTTTTTCATTCTTCTTATTTTCTTGAGGAAATTTTCAATAAAAAGGGTGCGTTTATAGATTTGCCATTCGTCGAGCCACAAGACAAGTCGATGACACAAGAAACCAGACAACGTTGGCAAAATGAAAATATGGGAGAAAGATACATTTACGTGGTTGATGACTTATTGAGGCTGAAAAACACTGGCATACCACTCAAGAATTTAAAACAATCATTCTTCAAATATCATCGCTACCATCTTTGGGATAGATTTGTGATACATCAATTAAGCACCTTAGAAGCATTCGGACGCGGAGACAAAACTGATTTAGTCGCGGTATCAATGCAAAGATTTACAAAAAATTGGGAACGAATAATAGAAATCATTTCGTTTATTGGTGATACAGCTACCCAAAAACATTTGAATCTTCAATTTGAGATTGCAATTGGACTATGCAACCTATTCATAGAGAAAAATTTCGACCATATGGTAAAAGAGCTGATCATGAGGCAAATTGAACTCCACTCGGTGGAGATATATGACTTCAATATTAACCAAGCCTGCCACTGAAGATGCAAAATTCATTTAAAGTGAATTTCAAAGATTGAAGTATGGAGAGTCATGCCTCTAAAGTGCATTTTGCGAAACAAGAACGTTTAAAATTGATTACAAAGAGTTGGAACCAGATTGGAATTTTGACATGCAAGCGGTAATTCTCGCAGGTGGACTTGGAACACGATTATCTGAAGAAACCACCAATCAACCAAAGCCTATGGTGCAAATAGGAGATAGACCAATAATTTGGCATATAATGAAGTCTTTTGACCACTATGGCATAAAAGATTTCATTATATGCTGTGGTTACAAAGGCTACGTATTGAGGGAGTATTTTGCAAATTATTATCTACACAACTCCGATTTCACTATTGATTTAAAAAGCAACAGAACGGAAATTTTATCTAAGCAAAATGAAGACTGGAAAATAACACTGGTGGATACAGGCAGCGACACTCAAACCGGAGGTCGACTGAAACGAGTTGGGCATTTAATCAATGAAACTTTTGTGATGACATACGGGGATGGAGTTTCAAATATAAACCTCACAGAGTTGTTAAATTTCCATCGAGAGCATGGCCAGGAGGCAACAGTAACTAGTGTGCAACCGCCAAGCCGATTTGGATCAATTCAAATTGAAGAAAATATTGTCTCTATGTTTGCAGAAAAAACACAGGAAGGTGCGAGCTGGATAAACGGGGGATTTTTTGTACTGGAACCGTCCGTTCTATCGCGAATAGCAGGTGACCATATTGCATGGGAGAACGAGCCAATTCAGTCACTCGTAAAAGACAAACAGCTGGTTGCTTTCAAACATGATGGATTCTGGCGCCCAATGGACACGCTGAGAGATAAAGTTGCTTTAGAAACCGCTTGGAATAATGGCGCAGCACCGTGGAAGATTTGGTAAACTTTATCAAAATTTAGGATTGTGCATCTGTAAAATAGAAGTGGTTATAATAAATGAGTAAAGACCCACTGGTGTCTGTAATTATTTATAATTACAACTATGGACGTTACTTATCGGCATGTTTTGACAGCGTCATCAATCAGACTTATCAGAACATAGAAATACTATTTTCAGATAATGCCTCAACAGATGACTCATGGAAAATTGCGCAAAGTTACAGTCAAAGATTTCCAAACTTATTTTTTCTTGCGAGAAATCGAAAGAATTTTGGTGGGGCTGCCAACCAAAAAAATTGTCTCATCAACATGAGGGGCAAGTACACAATTTTTCTAGGCAGCGACGATATAATTAAACCAGATTATATATCTACCTGTGTCGATGAAATGGAAAAACACCTAGATGCAGCATTTGTGATGGTCCATCGATCCATAATAGATGAACATGGTGGAGAAACTGAGGAGGCTCCATTTTACGATAATGACTATAAATTATATCCACCAAGCCAAATTGGTGTATATTTTATGACCCCCATAAATCCATCAATATCACAGGTTTTTTACAGAAGCTCATCTCTCCAAAAACCTGGCCATATGAATACACTTAGCCATATGAATACACTTAACGACCTATATTTTGGCCACCGTTTTGTGGACTTTTTGATGTGTTTGGAAATGCCTATCATTTATTTAAAAAAGGCGTTGATTGCTCACAGAATACATGGTGAGAGTCAGTCACAACGCGCTACAGAAAATCTTATTCAAATTATCGGTCAGTATTTATTAAACCATCAATTGAAGGAAATGACGCTTGGATTTGATTTCAAAGTTGTCGATAAAAAATTTGAACAATCTATAAAAAAAATCGCTGCAGTTTCGCTGCGATACTCAACTGACGCTCTAATTCATGGAAAGCCAAAATTAGCAAAGAAATATTGGCATCTGTCTTTAGCGATAGAGCCTGAATTAGAAAGTTCAAAATTAGCTCAAGAGTTATCCAAAGCAATAGAAACAGGGGAACATGAACTAATCAAAAGTTTGCAGACCAATCATGATGGCAAACTTCGCTCGGTACCATATAAACCAGACCCACCCTTTGAGCGAATCTGACTAAAGTTAGCAAAGACCGTGCTAAGCTGATACTGATTGTCTCCCAATGCCGCTACTTTGGGTCGAAAACATAATACCTTTTTCAGTTGTCAGGTGGCGAGAGAAAAATTCGACGTCTTCTCCTGGGATCGAAATATTAAACTTGTTATAATAGAAGTTCCAGATTTCATCAGTCTTGAAAAGCTGAATGGCTTTTTTACGCATTTCTGTAGCGCGGTCAGTCTCATCGATTTCCTGATAACATATTGATAGGTAGAACAGCGCAAAGGCGTGATCATGCTTCAGGTTTAGGACATTTTCAAACGATTCCGCTGCCCGTATATAGTTACCTTTCTGCATATCAGTATTATAAACAAAATTTAGTTCCAAATTTAATGAATACGCCAATTCATTTATCTGGTGTGGCGTAAAGTGGTCAGTTTCAATTACACAGGCCTTGTAGCCAGCCTCTTTAATGTTTCCAACCAACTCACCACGATCAAGAGCAGTTTCGTACATCTCACTGCCCGCTAATGGTGTAGCGACGTTTATTCGATACCAGTTCGCTGGGAGCTCTTTTAGGAATTCTCGAGCTTCATTAATATCATCCAGGTTTTCACCAGGCATACCTATGATAATGTTGCAATCGGTATATATGCCCATTTCGTAGCAGTCATTTGCAACCCTCTCAGTTATCTCTGTTTTGAGAGGCTTTTTCATCAGCTCTTTCAATACTCTTTGGCTGCCAGACTCTACTGCCAGTGTTAGTTGATTCACGCCGGCACTCTCTAAACATTCCAGCATGTCTTTCTTCAAGCCAAACAATGCTAATGCGTTGGGAAACACGCATTTCATACCAAGCTTTTTGGCAATCTCAATAATTGTTTTCGCACGTTTATTATCACTAAGGAAATGATCATCCTCTAGTACCAAAGTATTAGCTGAGTAGGTTTTCTGAAGAGCAGTTAACTCTTTCTCAATCCTCTCAACACTGAAATATCTCATTTTTCTGCCATGAACGGTGTGTGCTGAGCAAAAGGTGCAAAGGAATGGGCAGCCCCTACTGGTCATATACGTTATATAATTGGTTTTATCATTTATTTGCGTGTAGGCTTTTATGGTTGGGGACAATTGATAATCAGAGAGATCCAACAACTCGTAGTCCAAGGCAGGAATATCATCGAGCTCATTTATGAAGTTATGGGCAAACAAATAACCACCAGATGATTTTGAAGCAGTGATCCAGCTGGGACTTTTTTCAAGATATTCATACACATTTTTAGCCTCAAACAATTCTAGAAGAGGCAACTCCCCCTCACCGAAGCAAAACGCATCGAATACTTCACCCGCGCCATCCTCAAACAACTCCATGTACATTGTCGTGGCAAGATTGCCACCCACAATTCTTGTAGCAAGAGGAAAATATTTTTTGCACACCTTTCCAAGCGTTATCAGGTTGGTATAACCAGTAACAAAAAGACTGCTGAAACCAATCAGATCTGGCTCAAAATCCAAGCCAGCGATGGTTTCTTCGAACCAAGGTTCAAAAGACTGTGCATGCGGATGATCCCAATTCTTGTGTATCTCAACGTTGAAATCAAGCAGGCGCGTCTCGATGTCAAATTTAGATTGAAGCCATGTGCAAATAGTCATAGCTCCAAGTGGCACGTCCGTAACGATAACGCCCAATTCTTTGCCATTTTCGTGTATCCATGACTTCGTATTTTTTGATGGGTTAACAAAATTATCAAACGTTATGTTCGGTGGAACAACCATCAACAATTTTTTAAAATTTGCCATGTAATGGCTCCTGTTTATACGGAAAGCAAATGGCGTTTATCCTTATCATAAGAAAAGACAACGTGATTTTTATCACCTCTTTCATCAAGTTTATAAACGACTGCTAGACGCAATTGTTGAGATTGCCAGAAAAAATTTCTCTCCGATATTTAATAAATCCAGCAAGGGAACTGTTGAGATTACTCAAATGTTTCAAATCGAGTTGCTTAATAGCCTTATCTACATTGGGGACATAGTAAAAGTTTGTTGGAACTCCGATGTTTGTGTCAGTTTTACCCAAAACTTCAATATCAACACTCTCATCAACTAGTTCCTGTATTTTGCTCGCAAGCTGATTGAGAGTGACAGCGTCGTTCGAGCCTACATTGTAATCCTCTCCAGTCCTGCCATCAAATAAAATTGTCAACAACCAAAGGACCATATCACCCAGATCCATATACGACCGTTGCGTCAAACCATTACCCTCAATAGTGATTTTGCGAGTGGTGATCGCATCAGCAACGAAGTTACCAACTGCATAATGGAGGTTAGTTGGCAATCCAGGGCCAACGAAACTAAAGCAACGGGCAACTGACGCGTCGACAAGCCCATTTAAACAATAATCACGTGTAATGAATTCAGCTACTTTCTTACCCAGACCAAGTCCTTGGTTTGAACTATCATAAACAAGTGTTGATACATCACACTCAGAAATTGGATGAACTCGGCTTGAGTCAAATCCCCCGAAAACCGCCCCTGAGCTTGCGACTAGTACTCGCTTTCTTGCCAAATTTTGTGCAAAGTCTAACACACGCCGAGTGCCTGTGCTTAATATGTCAAATTTTTCTAGGTCATTCATACCCAAATTTGTATCTAATGCAGATGGCGCAGCAAGATGGATGAAATAATCATATTTTGTTTTATCGAGCCGGAAATTCCTTACATCTCCCTCAACTACGTTAAACCGGCGCGGAAACACACTGGTTTTGTTACGCGAAAGGATGGCAATCTTTGGCTCTGCGAATTTCCGTTTTATTGTCCAATTGAGAAAGGCTAATATCCATGAACCAAATAATCCAGTTGCGCCAGTTATAAAGAATGAATTATCCCCGACCCTGTCTGCGACATGCTTGAATATAGGGTATTTCGCAAAATATTCCTCAGCGTACGAAGTAAACAAGTCCCCTCTGAATTCATGTGTCATTTTATATACTTCCGAAATGCGGCTTGATTCACAATCAAATTTTGAGGACAAGTCTCAAACCATCGCCAACAACCATTCGAAGGTTTATCGCCTGATTGCTTTTTTGCGCTGGGCGGGTCATGTGGGATTACCTCGAAAACAAAGGATATAAAGTGCCCTCTTACATCACGCTTTTCGTTAAAAATTTCGTGAAAACCGAGTGGACCCGTGATATCAGCTTTTGTAATACCAAGTTCACGATCAAGGGTTTTAAAAAGCCTGTCTTTGAGGGTTTCTTTAAACCTCAATACACCGCCTGGCAAATGCCAACCGGGACCGTACATTTTATCATTCCTCCATATCAACAAAGTCTTTGACGCATCGAAGTTTTTGACAACTGCTTCCACGCTTATGGATGGAGTTAAACGAGAAACCGCCTCATAAAGATCAGTCCCAAGACCCTCCTTTACGTTAATTTGGTCAAGCAAATGGATCACATCACGATGAGGTGCTTCAAATTTTGACATTGGAAACAACACCTTTGTCCAATTTCGCTATTATTATTTCATTTGAAAATCTTGCCTTCAAAAAACTAACAACTTCCTCATTGTAACCCGCAGCCATAACCAGAACACGTTTAATCTGACCATCATACAAAATATCTGGATGAACAATTGGCAAACCAGAACCTGGCGCAAAGTTTCCTTGTTTCGCCTCAGAAGAGTCAATTATACAAGAAACCTGGTTCGCTAACTCTAGATTTGATATTGTTGATAAGCTCTGGTGTCCGGCACTCCATATAGCATTCTCAAATTTTTTTGTTTGTCTAAAAAATTTAATAATTTGAGCACGCATCTTGATGCGTGACTTTGACATGTCAGCCCAAAAATCTGCGACACGCTTTTTTGCGACTGCCGATAAGACATAGCCATCCCAAATAATATCCATTGAAATTACCTCAAATCCAGAGGTCGACAACAAACAATGAAAACTGTCTTTTGTGAAATAACATCTGTGATCAGGTATAAACTCGTTAAACAGACTATGTTTGATTATTATATCAAAGTTGGGAACTTCAAAAAGTGCCAAACCACCGTCTATAGCCAACCTATTTAACTCTAAAAGAGTTTCGCGTGGCTTTGGTAAATGCTCTATAAAATTAAAGGATGCCACCGCATCAAATTTCACGGTTTTGTCAAATCGAGTATTTGAGGGAGGGCC
>Ga0181567_10001585_pt1 | contig 17190 bp, 10 predicted proteins | sample 101ome_14_FD_133761 | JGI IMG/M metagenome (GOLD analysis project Ga0181567, IMG submission 133761) | Coastal salt marsh microbial communities from the Groves Creek Marsh, Skidaway Island, Georgia - 101403AT metaG (megahit assembly) | ecosystem: Environmental > Aquatic > Marine > Intertidal...
ATCAAATGATTCCGATATCTTCCCAATTGACGCTGAATATTTGTTAGCTAATCAGCTCGTATCAAACCTGTTTCAGGTAGAAAGCTCCACTATTGGTGACATTAGTTTCACAACGTCGGACTCCTTTGACTTCTCTGATGGACTGTCAAATGAGGAAAAAATCGGTGCTGCGCTTGCAGTACTTTCAGTTGTCGATTCGCGTACTGGGTCTATCGATTCTACACTAGAAAAACTGTTGTCTAATTGGATATCAGATATAAATTCTTCGAATGAAGGCGAAACGAGCCTTAAATATCTACGAGACTTTTTTGAAGAAGCGATTAATGTATTGGCTACCAGCGATGCCATTAGGAATAAAGACGCTATTCTGTCTCACGCGAAAGAAATTGTAGCTACACTTAACGGTTCGCCGGTAATAGAAGACGCATCTTCTATTGATAGTGAACTAGAGTCGAATGAAGATGCTACTGAAGTAGTGAGAACATCAATTGAAGAAGATTCCGCAGTCGAAAATCTCGTTTCAAACGCAGAATATGAACTACAAGAATCCAATTCACAAGCTTCTGATACTGTAGTCAATAATAGTACTCCTCGAAACGCTTTGGTATTGAACAGTTCGAGCGATATTTTTCTTATTGCAGAGTCCTTGAGTGATTTACAGGCAAGGATTATTAACCTAGTCACTAAATCTTCTAGTGCCATTACAGAAAATTCTCAAATCGCAATTGATGAAATTAGCAAGGTCGTAGCTGCATATGAAATTGTTAGTAAATTGAAGGGTGATTCAACACTCTCAACAAGCGATCTTTTTGACGCATTTAGTGAGCTGGACGTTTATTTAAGTGATGAACTTGAGCGTGATTTCTTTTTAAATGATCTTGCGTCAAGGATGCGCGGTGAAGGATTCTCTGATAATCCTATTGCGGAAATATCGAATTCTTATAAAAAACTTATTTCATTACAAAATTTTCGTCAATTTTCATCTCTTCAGTTAGAAACCAGTAGCAGCGAAGTACCTGTTATCTATCAAACGTCTGATGAACTTGTTGTACCTGGTTTTAAAGACCTAGTCTCTTCCTCAGAAGTGCTCGGAGATATAATCGCGAATGACAATAGGGTTTATCTTAACCTTAAAAATCCTGAAAACCTTTCCGCTGTCGATGAAATCAGCTTTAGTGAAGCAATTTTCCAGAGCGATGAACTATACAATGTTAAGCTCGAAGGAAAAGCAGAGGGAAGCTGGGTTGATATTCCGGTAATTGACCTTTCTGATAATGAAAGAAGTAGATTTGAACTGCCTGAAAGTGCTGTGGGTTTTGAAGAATTTAGATTTGTGCTCTTATCGGATTCAGCGCCTAGCTCAGGTCTGACGAAGGCTAACCTTGTTTCAAAAGCCAATGGAGATAATTCCATCGATTCTGGTAGTGATTTATTTAGCGATGTTAAGAATATAAGCATCTCTCAAATAGGGTCATTATTTGATAGCTTAAATATCGACTCAAGTGCGGCTTTAGCTCAATTTCGCGACGTAATGTCTTATCTAGATTCGCTTTCTCCGATATACGAGTCAATTCACGGTTTTACCCCTAATACAAATGATCTCATTAAGATGGGAAAGTTTTGTGTGTTTTTCAACCAAAACTTAATTTCTGATGGAAATTCAGTATTTAAGGACGTTTACGGAGAATTCGCTGCGTCAGACCTCTATGACTTAGTTAATATTAATCTCCCTAGTGAGGTGATTACAGAGTTATCCGTATTATCGAACCAACTAATTGCAGATGGAGTAGGGGTTAGGGAAACATTTGAGATAGTTACTAATAAGATAAAAACCCTTGATACCATCGAAACATTAAATTCTGATCTATCAACGCTTTATGAAAGGGTGGACGATATCTCATCCCGTGAAGATTATTCTGAGGCCTGGAAAGAGTCTGAGTACGCTCGTTTAAACAGCATCTTTAAATTAAAGTCAGCGCTTAGTGGTAATTCCGGTACAGGGGGTTATGACTTCACACTTGATGATTTTGAGAATTATGGGTTTGAATTAGAGTCGGAAGAAATTGCTAAGCTTGTTTCGCTTAGACTCTTAGAGCGGGATAAGAATGCAGAATTATCATTCGAAGAGTTTAGTGAGATCGTCAGGGCTTCTTTAGAGAGCTTTGACCAGGCCTCGACAATCCTCGAGAATTTCTATGAGCTTAAGTCAGAGACAACAATTCTGAGTAAGGTATTCGATGAGAATGACTTATTAAACAGGGGATTTTTCAGTAGTACAGAGCCTGATTCGACCGCGTTCGAACCCTTAGAAGAGAGCATGAAGGTTTCTCTCTTAAAAGATGACTATTCGGTCTATCCTTTCGAAGAGATAAAGATAAGCACTTTGATGTTGCCAAGCGTTCTCGATAATATCGAAATCGAGTGTATGTTTTATAACGCAGATATGAGAACGGGCGCGAAAGTTGATCTGTCCCTTATTTCTAGTGAAGGGAGTCTGTTTTATCGTGTGCCTGAGTGGTTTGATACCACGGGCTATAAAGCATTTGAGCTATTTGCCACAGGCCCAAGTGAGTCTGTTGCAAAGATTTCCGAACTAGAGCTCTTCAGTGATCCATTGCTTATCTCAAAAGAAATAGTGGATGCACTAGGCTTTAGCGAGTATAGCGACATAGATGCAGCAAATCTGGATACGCTTGCAGGCTTTATCAACGAGGAGTTTGGCGTTCAGAATCTCGAATTAGTTAAATCTCTATACGACGATTTCGCTGATCTTAATTTAGCCGACAGTGAGTATGAACTGTCTATAGAGCAGTGGCTCGATCTATTTGATTCTCAGGATGTGTCGAGCCTAATAAAATCTAAGTACAGTTCGTTCGAATCGGCATTCGGCATAACTGCGGAAAACGATATTGAAGCAAGTGTCACATTAGATCAATCTCGTGTGGCGGGGCTTGAATATATTGATGAAATGAAGCGTTTTGACGACGAATTCTGGCAGTAAATTTTTTTGTATCAGGGTTGTCATAAATGACAATAATCCGTTTGAAAATGCCCTTGGGTTTTGACATATGCGTCATAACCAATGTATTATAGTTGAAAAATTATGAAAAACGTCATGTATTTGACATTATTGACACTCATTAGTCCGTTTATTTACGCTAAATCAACGGTTTATGGCTTTGCGCGTGTTGGTGAGCCGTTTATGGCGCGGTTGGTTCTTGATGTTGGGCTTGACTCGGATGACGAGTTTTTTAGAAGGCCTACAGATGCTGAGCGTCAGATCGTGTTGTCGAATTCGGATTATTGGCTTACAGACTTGGATGTTTCTAGATCGCCGGTTGATAACCGAGTTTATTACCTTGAAAGCAGAAGCAATGTACGTACAGAGAAATTCAAAGTGTTACTTACTGAAGTTTCAAGCTATCGAAGGGTGATACATGAATACAGCTTTGACATCACTGGTGGTGAAAATCAATTAACCAGTCGTTTTATTGAGCTTCCAGCAATTACCGACACCGAGTCTTCGTCGTTCTCCGATGGTTTGGATGAAGCTGGAACCCGGGTCAATGAAAGCGATGTGGTATCTGCTGAGCTAGATCAGGAAGACAGTGCTACTGGCGTTACTGCAAGTTCAACCGAATTGCCAAATCAAGATAATTCAGATGCTTTGGTAAGAGAGAACGTGTTGGACAGGATTGAAACGCCGGCACTTACAGTAGATGAAATTCTTTTAGACGATCTTACCAGGAGGATAGCGGAGTATTTTTCGGAAGCAGAGGCAAACCAGCAGGGTTCACCAGTTGAAATTTCGACACCAAGTGAGGAGGCTCTAAGAGAAATTACTCCAACCTACTCACCCGAAGAACCCAGAAATTCTGCAGAAACGATAGAAACTGGTGACCTAGCAGGGTTCGGGCGGAATAGAACATCTGATACATCAAATACATCGGATACATCAGATGTAGTGGAGAGAAATATCAATCTCTCTCGTACTCTAAATAGTCAAAATGAGTCGGAACGTAGCGATGACGGAAAAAATAGGTTTTCAGAAATTGAATTTGAATTACTAGCAATTCTCTCGCTTATATTCATGATTGCTAGTGCAGCATATTTTCTCGGAAAACGTGGCGTAGTGCTTCAGAGGAAAGAGAATTTTAACGAAGAAAAATCGAAGCAATCAGAGCCTAGGGAGCCAACAAAAAATGTCAGATCTGAAACAGAGCGAGACGGAACTGAAACACCCTTAGGGATAATTCTTGCAGCAGCGTCAAAATATGAGAGAGAGACAAATCAAGCAGCTTGGGAATCAATTACAAATAACGCGCGATACAGAAAGCTCGAAGAAGATAAGTCGATTCTGCTTGAAGCGGCAATAAGAATGCAGAACAACTCTGTTTCTGAGTTTTTTACTCACTCGAGGCACAGTGAACATAACCAAAATGATAATGAGAGAAAGGAAAAAATAGATTTAGGACTGGCCGATGCTTCCTCAGTCCAAAACAAGGATGCGGAGCGAAGAAGTCAGGTAATTGACCAATCAAAGCTTGAGAGAGAAGAGCTAAGCCAAAAGGAAAGCGTAAAAAATTCGGCTCGAAATAGCATTATCAACGATGTTAAAGACCGAAAAATCGATATAAAAGAGGGCACTACTCCGCCCTCTGTGAACCAAGCAAGTAAAGAGAAACAGGAAATTCAAAATAAGAACAATAGCCGAGATATAGATAACAAAAATATTGGGGGAGCTATCAACCCAATTAATATACCAAAGATAAATACGCAATCAGTGCAACATGTGAGCGAAGAAATAACGTTGGCAAAGGTGTATTTAGGGATGGGAGAGACAAATAGCGCTCGTTCAATACTTGAGAATCTGCAGAAAAATGGTTCTTTGGAAGAGAGAGCAATGGCGTCTGAGCTATTAAAAACTGAGTTTGACGATGATTAACCAATCTTATTTAAGAAGACAAAGGAAAATAATTGCTTTCTTGCTTTTAGTGGCAGGTAACGCTGTGTTTGCCTCAGACTCAATTGACTATAGCCAGTTTTTGGAGGGGGTACTAAAAACTAACCCTTCTATTAAAGAGCAGGAGTCAAGATTACGTGCCGCAGAGTCGTATTTAAAAGGTGCAAAGGCTGAAAGGCTTCCGTCAATATCAGTGTCTAGCCCAAATTCAAATGAATTTGACGATAGTGGACGAGTTCGTTTAACCGTGCCTGTATACACGTTCGGTAGAATAACAAATCAGATCGAATTAAAGAGCGAACAACTTAGGTTAGAGAACCTAAAATTCTTAAAACAAAAAAATGATGTTCTACAAGAAGCATCGGGAAAATATATAAGTTTTCAAAGAGAGTCAAAGATTCTTGGCGTTCTATTGGATGGTAGGACTCAACTAAATCATCTCTATAAGCGCATAGAGCGTCGGAAAAAAAAGGGTTACGACTCAGACACAGATGTTATGTCGGCCTTATCGAGAATTCAGCAAATGGATCAAAAGATAATTGATCAAAAGCAAAAAATTCAGAGTTTACTCAATGAATTAAAAATTCTATCTGGCATATCGATCGAAGAGGTCATGCCGATAAATTCTGACTATTTTATGATCGATGCAAATTCTGATTATGAATCTCTCGTAGTCAAGCAGAATCTTGAAATCTTAATTAGCGAGCAGGAGTATGAAATAGCAAAGCGACAAAAACGAGCGGTAGCACTAAATAATCGCCCTCAAGTCGATGCATTTACATCCCAGGCTTACGGCGGAAGCGTCGATCGGCCTACCAAACTTCGATTAAGTTTGACCTATGACATGAAAAACCTTGGATTTTCTTCATGGAATGAAGTCGAGGGAGCACAGTTTAGTGCTGAGGCTTCTAAGATGAATATCGAGAGTACCGAACAGCGAGTAGAGATTGAGTACCAAAGAGTAGACAGTGAAATAGAATCGTTAAATAAACAGCTTGAATCACAAGACGACATTATTATAACGCTCGATGAAACAAGATTGTCTTTCATTAGGCAATACGAAGCTGGAAGAAAGAGCCTCATGGAGCTTCTCAATATAATCTCAGAATTAAACCAAGCAAAAACGAGTATGGTCACTCTATCTAATGAACAAATTGAAAATAAAATGAAGAAATACGCGATGTCTGGTGCCTTAATAATTTCGGCAGAGAATAAAACGCTCCCCAGTCAATCAGAACTATTTAAGAGCTTCTAAGTAGGGATTTGAAATGTTCAACGTTAATTTAATAAAAAAATATTTTGATATTAAGAACATCTCATATGATGATGATGTGCTTCTTTCTATTATTGAAGATACAAATAAGAATGTTTCTCTTAGCCCTAGTGAAAAAATAAAATATCTTGTCGAGAAGTGTTGCAAGGGTGATTTTCGTGTATCACAAGTACCCATCGCAGAGGCCACCGGAATCAGCTTTCCTGGCCTTATGTTTCATGAATTGAGATGGGTTCTTATATCGGATGAGTCAGAAGATTCATTTATCGCTGAATGCTTCGAGACAGGGATTGAATTGAAAATCCCAAAATCTTCGCTTCCTATTACGGTTGTAATGTGGATAGATGAAATTAAAGAATCTAATCCCGAAAGTGCACTCGCATCTGAAGAGGGTGTTTCAATAAAATCGATCATTTTTGAAGCACTTTTAGTTGATAAGCGTTGGATTAGAGACATATGTCTTGCGACAGTATTAGTTAATATATTCGCGGTTATAACATCTCTTTTTGCCATGCAAGTTTACGATAGAGTTGTTCCGACCCTCGCTTTTAGTACCCTTTATTCGCTACTCGCCGGTATGTCACTGATTTATCTAACGGATTTTACGCTAAAAATCACGAGATCGAGATTATTAGATAAAAACGCCTCTGTAATTGATAAGTATCTTTCATCACATGTTTTTGATCATCTTTTGAATGCTCAACTCGATAAACTACCTAGACAGCTTGGGACTCTTACCGCTCAAATTACGGGTCTCGACGGTATTCGACAATTTTTTACTTCGTCGATCGTATTTGCACTTATTGACCTACCGTTTGCAATATTTTTTCTATTTACAATGTACGCTATCGCAGGGCCTGTCGCATTTGTCTATGCAACGTTTTTAATAATTAGTTTGATTATCGGGATTAATGCTCAGTTTAGATCTGCGAAGGTCAGCAAAGAGCTTACTCAAAGAAGCAACGAAAAAATTGGCATTTTGGTCGATACCATAAGGGGGCTCGAAACTATTCGGTCATCTGGTAGTGAAAAACATTTTGAAAAAAATTGGCGAGAAATAGTAGCAACTACCTCAAACACCGGTTTGGTACAGAAGAAGATCAATACTATCGCTACCTCAGTTTCTCAAACGTTAGGGCAGGTTTCTTACGCTTCGGCGATTCTTTTAGGCGTGCATTCAATTGCGTCTGGTGATATGACTATGGGATCGATGATTGCATGCAGCATTCTTGGCGGTCGGGTTTTGGGTCCGGTCGGGCAGGCAGTTGGTTATCTTATTCAGTACGAAGGTGTGAAGCAGTCTGCGACACTCGTTGACTCATTCCTCAACATTCCCGTTAATCGCGAAATTAATGAAAAATCAATTTTTCCCCATGTCAAACCTAAAAATCTCTTAGTTGAGTCATTAGAGTTTGCATATGAAGGATCAAGCACTCCCCAGGTTTCAATAGAAAATATTGAATTTAAGTCAGGCGATAGGGTCGCTATCCTAGGAGGTATAGGGTCCGGAAAATCAACGTTGCTTAAGATGTTGGCTGGTTTAGTAAAACCAACAAAAGGTCGTATACGAATTAACGGTATCGATCTTTGGCAGCTTGATCCCTATTTTGTTTCGAATCATTTTTCATATCTGCCTCAGAGCCCAGATTTATTCAGAGGTTCATTTAAAGATAATCTTATTCTTGGAAAAAATGCTTCCGACTCTAGTCTCATAGATACAATAAATACGTTATCGCTCGAAAATATCTATGAGCAGAACGATAAAGGGTTGGAAATGGAAATCCATGAAGGTGGTAGTGGTCTTTCTGGTGGTCAGAAGCAAATGGTAGGCATTGGTCGAGTTTTCATAAATTCGCCAACAGTTTGGTTATTAGATGAGCCAACTTCGTCTCTTGACAATCGTACACAAGAAGTCGTTGCCAAAGCCTTGAAAGAGAAAGTGAAGCCTAACGATATTTTAATTTTCGCTACGCATAATCTTTCACTTGCTAAAGATTTGTCGAATCGAGTCATTGTTCTAGAAAAAGGAAAAGTCTTGAAAGACGCTAGAGCTAATCAGATTGAAATGAGGAAGAAAAATGCTGCAGTTTCCTAAGCTAGTAATTGATTCAAATTTTGTTAAAGATGAGCGCTTTGATTTTTCATCGTCAAACGTCATACCGTTCATATTTTTAGTTTTTTTGCTGTTCTTTTCTTGGAGTTATTTTTTTCAACTCGATCAGTTTGTTAGGGCGCAAGGAACAGTTTTCTCAAAAGCTAGAATCCAAGTTATTCAATCTGTTGATGGCGGTGTATTGGCAGAGATAAATGTTAGGGAAGGCGAAATAGTCTATGAAGGGCAAACGCTCGCACGCGTCGATCAATCGCGTTTCGAAGCCTCGTTGAATGAAATCCGCGCAAGGATTGAGGCCCTCTCAGCCAAAATAGCACGCCTCAAAGCTGAGGTCACCGGCTCTGAGCCACAGTTTCCAAGTTCTCTCAGTGGTAATGCTGATTTGCTTGCAATGGAATATGCGCTCTTTCAGCGCAGATTGAAAAGCCTTAATGACGATACTTTAGCCAACAATCAATCGCTTATTCTCGCTAAAAATGAACTTGAGATGGTCGAGTCTTTAGGTCTAACTGGTGACGTCGATCAATCCGAAATACTTCGGGCTAAAAGAGCTGTGATAGATGCATCTGCAAAGTTAAATGCGCGAAAAAATGCTTATTTTGAAGAATCCGGTCAAGAGCTATCTAAGGCTGAAGATGAGCTTGCGCAAAATCTAGAAATTTACGCTCAACGTAAAGCACTTCTGGATTCTAGTGTTATGAAAGCACTCGTTCCAGGTGTTGTAAAAAACATTAAGGTGACAACTATTGGTGCTGTTTTGAAAGCGGGAGAACCACTAATGGAAATTGTCCCTATCGACGATGAGCTACTTGTTGAAGTAAAAATTGCGCCTAAAGATATCGCTGATGTTAAAATAGGTGATCGAGCATCTTTAAAATTCGACGCTTATGATTCGTCAGTCTATGGCTCGGTAGAAGGAACCGTTATATTTATATCTGCTGACACCATCACGGAGGATAATCCTAAAGGTGGGAAGGATATATTTTATAGGTCTCATGTTGCGATTCCGCAGGCTACTCCTATTACCTCTATTGGTGCATCGGTAAATTTGATCCCTGGTATGACAGCTCAAGCAGATATTAAAACTGGCAAGAGATCGGTATTGACCTATCTTCTGAAACCTATTGTTAAAACATTGGATAATTCTTTTGGTGAGAAGTAATTTCGTATCTCACCAGTCTTCTGGTCGCTGGCAACCCCGCCAGCGACCTAACCCGATTTCAGCTGTTAAGTTGATGAACACTTAGAGCTTGTAAGAAGGATCTTTTTTCTCTATCACTCGTTTCATCGCGCCGAATTCTAACGATCCTGCCGGCTGTCCCATGTTTTGAACTGCGAGTAGTTTTGCACTGCGGTTAAGGATGTCCTCACTAATAGGGATTTGCTTAACGCCGCTTTGGTCTACAGACGCCTGAATTTGGCAGGAGCGCTCCATAAGCCACAAATTTATAAAGGCTTCGGCGATAGTTCTTCCGCCGGCCAGTAGGCCATGATTACGAAGAATCATCATCATCGCTTTGTCGCCTAAATGCTCTACTAGCCGCTCCTTTTCGTTCTCATCTACTGTTAAGCCTTCGAAATCATGATAGACAATTCGATTGTTGAGCAGGGCAGAGTAAAAATTATTCGGGCGTAGGCCGCCTTCTTGGCACGCGACAGTCATTCCCGCGGTAGTGTGAGTGTGCGCGATACAGACTATGTCGTGTCTCGCTGCGTGTATACAGCTGTGAATCAGCATGCCTGCTGGATTCACGAAATGCTCAGTTTTCTCAACAATATTCCCTTCTATATCGACCTTGACCAGATTTGAGGCACAGACTTCGCTATAGTGAAGTCCATAAGGATTTATTAGGAAATGTCCCTCGTCACCGGGAAGTTTTACCGTTATGTGGTTGAATATAAGCTCGCTCCATCCTAGATGGTCAAAAATACGATACAGGGCGGCCAGATCTTCTCGTAGGCTCTTCTCAGTTGGTGTCATGATCATTCCTTGGTTTTCTTGTTGGTTAATTTCTAGACTGTAGCAGTTTAACGCTTTCTGGAATTGTAGGCTGCCGTGCTTTCATCGCGCTTAAATAGAATCAAGCCCCTCGGTTAATTCGATATAGGTACCCCAGGGATCTGTAAAAAAAGCGATTGCCAGGCCCAGAGCGGGGATTTCTGCATAGGGCCGATCAAATACTATCCCTTTTGCCTCAAGCTCATCGCAGAGCGCCTTTAAATTATCGACCTCGAATCCGATATGGTCGAGCACAGTGCCCTGAGTCGGTGCGAGGCGTGTTTCACTTGGACCAAAGGTGAGATTAACGTTGGGAAGCTGTCCCGCAGGCTGTCCTATTCGCAGGCCGCTAACAGCTCCGAAGTGTTCGGCATACCATGCCAGCATCTCTTCGCCGGCCTCAGAGGCCCAATGGATGTGATGCATTTGGATTTTGTGCGAAATCTCTTTGTTCTCGATGAGTTCGACTTTAATGTCATCGGGACCAAGGACATAGGCAATAGTATTGCCAGCAACACGCTGTCCAATGCCATTTATCACTTCGTAAGTTTCCGGCAGCTCTTCTCGGGTAATCATGACATAGCCAAGAGATTGAAGTCTCGCCACGTCGGCGTATATGTCAGTTGTTTCAAAGCCAACATGATTAACAACCGTACCTCGTGTACCGCTTGTCGGTGCGGACTCGGTGAGAAATACAAGAACATCAGGGAAAGCAATGATTTCACGTCCCGTTTCACCTAGTTCGCGAACTTCACCACCTAGACCTTCCTGCCAGAAACGCTTTTGGGCATCAAGGTTTTGAGTATTTATGTGGTGATGGCCGTAGATAACCCGGCCCTTATCTGCGGAATAGAGTTGGGCCAGCGCCGAGGGGCTGGCGAGGGATGTGCTTAAGGTAAATGTACCAAAGAGAAGTGCTCGAAACAGTGGGGTCATCAAGCGGTTTATTCGAAAGCTCGGATTCATTGCGGTGCTCCTCTCTATCACGGTTTCTATAGTCACTCTGCACTAGACTCACTACTAGTTTGTTATTTTTATTATGAGCCTACTTACACTGTTATATAACGTGCTGAGAGTAGCACGAGACAACTTCTGGACCAAAAATCTCTTCAGTTCATAACCATGACGTCGAATTCAAGTTTGTCGAATCTGCGTCAGTTGGTGGGTTACTTTTCGATAAACTCAAGTTGCTTATCTACCATCCAATCCATTACCTCTAACATCTGAGCGTAATTTTTTTCACGACCCTCTAAGGTCTCCAAGACCGCGACAATAGACTCCAGTGTTGAAAAGTAATTGGGTGACGAAGCTTTTCTAATTCGGTAGTGAGATGGTCGCTCTAAGGAAAAACTGTATCTCGGGAGCGATCGAAGATATGGTGAGTTAAAAAGCATCGCCTTGCTTTTTCGCCAAGTACCGTCCAAGAAAACGAGGGGTCGAGCTTCGCTGCCAACTAGTTCTACGACATCTTTATTCTCGGTGTTTGGGTAAATCAATGCAGGGCGTTGCCAAGTTTGTTGGTCATTTTCTGGCGGTGTAAATGGCTCTCGGTCCCCTTGTTGAATTGTCACGATATTGTTGAGTGAGAGTTGCGCTATGCGTGCAGTTCCTTTGGCATGAGTGGCCTCTCTAACGTGCTGGATGATACAGACAGGCCACGTATTGCTCTTTGTCTCAATCAAGTGGCAGTAGCAGGTAGTCAGAGGTCTGGCGCATTGCACGCACATTTGACGTTTAGGAGTCATTATTCTTATTGCCAGCGAGCTTCATCATAAAACCCCTAATTCGACATCGGACGAATGAAAATACCTTAACTTCCTCTCGTTTAATAGGTTCTCTAAGGGAAATCCGAGAGCGCAAGGGCGGCAATGGTTGTTCTAGCGCCCGCTATCGCCCTTAAGGCCTAATTTAGGCTCTCATTAAAGCTCCCACTCAAGCTCTCACTCAAGCACCCATTCAAGCACTCATTCAAACCCATTCAAACACCCACTCAGAGACTCGCTAACGGGCTGATCGAAGCCCTCTTAGAGCCAAAAAGTTGTGCACCATTTGCATTGACTTGCAATTTTTGCTGTTATGAATGTGACAGTTTTATGAATAGAGTGAGTCAATGCAACAACAACGTGTTAAAGGCGGCTTATGAGCCAGTCGAGAGGACAAAAAGGGTGAGCGAACGTAAGGTGATGCACCATGGAACCCTTGTGCTATGGCTGCTTGCATTTACATGGCCTGCGCTATGGTCAGTGCTCGGGATGGGCGCAAGCCCACTTTGGCTCGCCTCGAGCTTTTTATTAGCTGGGCTCTTCGCGTTTGTTGGCTTTCGAGGGCGCTTAAATCACTGGCATGGACGGATTGGGCTGAGCGCTTTAGGCTTTATCGTAATTATCCTTAATTGGCTTCTGGCGGTCTCCTACTATACTCAGGGGACAGGATTTAATGATCAACTCTTCTTTCATGTAACACCGACCAGCCTGGGCGTTGCTTGGGGAACGAATCGGTTGCAGATGATTAGCCAGTTTACCGCCCTTGCGTTTGTGCCGGTGCTAATCTGGGTTTTGTCGAGGCCAACTGCTGTTGCCCCTGTATCTAGCAACCCTGTCCCGCAGAGTAAGGGGGCATCAGTGTACAGTTCGGCCTCGATTTCTCTGTTTCTTGGTGCTGCGATAGTGCTTTCTTATCCCGTCCTAGATCTTGCTAGCTATTTAGTCGACCGCGCAGCCTATTCGACAGCGCCGCAGCGAGTAAGCACCGAGTTCATTCCAGTTGAAGGCGCTAGGCCAAAAAATATTATCCTTATTTATGCCGAGTCTCTGGAGGCAACCTATTTCGATAAGAGTCTTTTTGATGAGGGTCTGTTGCCCGAGTTAAGCAAATTGAAGGCGCGTGCCAAAGTTTATACCGATGTCAGGCAAAGGCCGGGAACAGGCTGGACAATAGCAGGCATTGTCGCTAGCCAGTGCGGCTTCTCGGTTCAAGTCAATACGCCGTTTAGCGGCAATACGCGATTAGCGGCGAGCGAACGGCCTTATGAATCGGCGAAATGCTTAGGGGATGTGGCCAAAGAGTTAGGCTATCAGACTCTCGCCATGGGCGGCGCTACTAGCGCGTTTGCGGGCAAAGGCAATTTTCTGCGAGCCCATGGATTTGATCGAGTGTGGGGTAGAGAGGAAATAATTTCACAAAGTTCAGTGCCGCTCGAACTCTCACCTTGGGGTGTTCACGACGACGATCTTTTTGATCTCGCTTTAACAGAAATTGTAAAGCTTGAAGCAAATGAGCAACCCTACCTTGTCTCCCTGCTAACGCTCGATACGCATCATCCCGATGGCTATCCCGCCTCTAGTTGTACGCAGTTTCCAAGTGAAAACCCAATGGATACAGCACTATCATGCACTGATTCTCAGATTGGCACTTTTTTAGCATCGCTCAGTGAAACCGTCGATATGGATAACACTGTGGTGGCTATATTCTCGGATCACCTTGCCATGCGAAATAGTCATTGGCCACAATTAGCCGCGAATCCGTTAAAGCGACGTCTTTTATTTATGGTTCTCAATGGGGGCGTGGCCGCGGAGATAGAGACGCCGATCTCGCATTATGAAGTTGGTCCTACGCTGCTTGTCGAAGCGAATGCTGTGTCGTCGATCAATATCGGATTCGGTAGAACCGAAGAGTCTCTGCGGGCAGAGCCAGAAAGTTCGCGTTTTTTTCAGCGAGCGCTGTATGCCGAGGAAACGCTGGACTTAAATCTTTTCAGAGACAAGCTAACCGTCGATGAGGAGGACTTACGTATAACCCTAGGCGACTCTGACTTCTACATCACAGAGAACGGCGGCACTTTTGTGTATGGCGTCTATATGCTCGTATTCGATGATGAAGGACAATATCTCGACGTGCTGTATGCAAGAAGTCTGGATGAGGTTATGACTTCGATGCGTGGCAAGCTTGTCGCTTATTTTGTTCGCGAGACTTGCGAGAGCGATCAGGTTTTTACCATTGGACGTCTCAGTGATGATCCAAATACAAGCCGCAGTTATTCCGAATTCGGCACCCTTGAATTTACCCAACTTAGTCGTAGCGAGTTCAGCGACTAGCCCGCTTGATTGTCAATCCTGTTAATGCGACCTTTAATCCCTACTTAAGCGGTGGATAGGAAGGGTATAAGGATGCATGAGTTACAGGCAGATTATGTAGTCGTTGGTAGCGGCGCCGTAGGGATGGCATTTACTGATATTCTTCTTACCGAATCCGACGCCACGGTACTCATTGTCGATCGCTATGCGAAACCCGGTGGGCATTGGAATGTTGCCTATCCCTTTGTTGAATTGCATCAGCCTGCGGCATTCTACGGTGTTAGTTCGAAGGAATTAAGCGGCGGGCGGTTGGAGCAGGGCGGTCTTAATAAGGGGCTAGGCGAACTCGCGACTGGCGCGCAGGTGAGCGCGTATTTCGACGACGTGATGCGTCATCAATTTCTGCCTACGGGCCGTGTTCAATATTACCCTTCCTGTGATTATCTTGGCGAGGGTCGGTTCGTATCAAAAATCAGCGGCGAGCAACATAGCGTAACTGCGCTCAAAAAGCTTGTTAATTGCACACACTTAAATACCGAAGTGCCTTCAACACATACCCCCAATTTTACTATCGCCGAAGGCGTGCGTTTCATGCCTTTGAATGATCTACCTAAAGTCACTGAAGCGCCCTCAGCGTATGTCGTAATTGGTGCGGGTAAGACCGGCATCGACGCTTGCCTGTGGCTGCTAGGAAATGGGGTTAATCCCGAGGCTATTACCTGGATTGTGTCGCGTGATGCGTGGCTGCTCGATCGCCGAAATACTCAAATAGCCGATGAATTTTTCTTCGACACAATGGGATCCTATGCCAATCAAATGGAAAGTCTTGCCGAGGCCGAGTCTGTTGATGACCTGTTTGAAAGACTGGAGGAAACGGGCTACTTCGTGCGGATTCATCCTGATGTAAAACCGTCGATGTTTCATGCTGCCACTATTTCAAAACCTGAAATCGAGGAGTTGAGGCGCATAAAAAATGTTGTTCGGCTTGGGCGAGTTAAGTCGATCAGCCGAGATCAGATCGTGCTCGACAAAGGTGTGGTGCCGACCTCGCCTGAAGCTATTCATGTAGACTGCTCGGCGAGTGCGTTAGCAAAATTAAAGACTAAAACAATATTTGCAGGCAACACTATCACGCCTCAGATGGTCAGGCCCTATCAACCTGTTTTCAGTGCCGCGTTTATCGCTCATGTAGAGATAAGCTATGCAGACGACGACACTAAGAATCGGTTCTGTGCGCCGGTTCCTCTGCCCAATCACGACACGGATTTTTTGCGTTTCACAGCGGTATCTCTCGCCAATCAATATCAATGGAATACTGAACCTGAGCTAAGAAGTTGGATTGCTGGCAATCGTCTCGATGGCCCAAGTAAATTACTGCGAAACTTAAAGCCAGAGGAGAGTGAGAAAATGCAAATAGTGAAGAGGATTCAAGGCAGTGTTCCTCGCGCCGCGGCGAATCTGCAAAAACTTTTGTTGCAAGTGAACTAGTCTGCTCGTATCGAAGGTGACACTCAGTTTCGGTCTAGTTAACGAATTAAGGATCGCTATTATTACAAGGTTTTATAAAAAATGGAGAGATCATGTCCTTACAGTTACAGGTAAGTCGAACACAGTTAGCAAAGCACAGAGTTGTCGAGCGAGTAGAGCAGGCGCTAGGCGAAGGTGAGGTAAGGCTGTCAGTCGAGTATTTCGCCTTTACCGCTAATAATATTACCTATGGCGCTGCTGGCGATCGCCTTGGCTACTGGCAGTTTTTCCCGGTAGACAGCGAGCTAGGACAGGACTGGGGTGTTATTCCGGTGTGGGGTTTTGCTGATGTAAGCGAGTCCAATTGTGCAGACCTGCCGGTAGGCGAGCGTGTCTATGGTTACTTCCCCCCTGCAACATCAGTGGTCATGCAGCCGGTAAACGTCAAGGCGCATTCCTTCGTTGATGGTGCTGCGCATCGTCAGGCCTTGCCACCACTTTATAATCGTTATCAGCGCGTAAATGCCGATGCGAGCTACAGTAAGGCAGGGGACGTTCCACGCATGCTATTGTCTCCTCTACACCTCACCTCCTATTGTATCTGGGATCATCTCAAGCAGCAGAGTTGGTTTGGTGCCGAACAAATTATTATCGTCAGCGCGTCCTCGAAAACGAGTCTTGGCGTTGCCGTCGCTCTCGATCGAGATGACGCTGCGCCCAAAGTAGTAGGTCTTACCTCTCAGGCTAACAAACAATTTGTAGCCGACACCTCTCTTTACGCGACGACTATTGGCTATGATGAAATCGCCATATCGCTCGAGATAAAGAGCGCAGTGATTGTCGATATGGCTGGCAATCCTAATGTCAGACATGCATTACAGGCGAGGCTGGGAGATCAGCTACAGCACTATATTAGTGTAGGGTTAACGCATTGGGATGAGGAGGCGAAGGGGAGTGCGAGTGATAGCAATCTCGTGCCTATTAAGTCTCAGGAGATGTTCTTTGCGCCAACGTACATTCTCGAACGCATGAAAACGCTCGCGCCCGGCGAGTTCGAAACCAATTCGGCTCACTACCTGAAAGCGGCAACGGAGGCGACCTTCGGCTGGATGGAAGTGGTCGAACTCGGTGGCATCGAAGCGCTCGCCGAGCTCTATCCTCGATTTGTTGAGGGGACGCTGCCGCCTTCCGCAGGCTATGTCGTTAAACTTTAGGGTTGAGCGGCGACCAAGCGGCCGCCGTAATGTTGTTTACCTGATCGCACCCTGGGGCGTGGTTTGCCAATAGAAGGGACGTAACGTA
>Ga0181567_10001590_pt1 | contig 17168 bp, 18 predicted proteins | sample 101ome_14_FD_133761 | JGI IMG/M metagenome (GOLD analysis project Ga0181567, IMG submission 133761) | Coastal salt marsh microbial communities from the Groves Creek Marsh, Skidaway Island, Georgia - 101403AT metaG (megahit assembly) | ecosystem: Environmental > Aquatic > Marine > Intertidal...
AGCAGCACTAATCGTTATAAACGATTTTGGGGAAGAGAATATACCAGGACTATTTGTGTCTGAACCTATTCGCAAAGGACATGTGCGCAAGTTTCGTAAAGGGTTTAATACTACACACAGCACTAAGATTACAGCATGTAGTCGATTAAAAACAATGGTCGAAAACGATAAAATGATAGTACATAGTAAACCGCTTGTATCTGAGCTTAAAGGTTTTGTAGCAACTGGTTCTAGCTATCAAGCAAAATCAGGTATGACTGATGATCTAATAAGTGCAACACTACTAGCAATAAGGATGATGAGTGTGCTAAAAGATTGGGATCCTAGAGTTTATAATACATTTAATCAAGCAGAAGATTTAGAAGATTACGAAGCACCTATGCCAATCTTCATTAGCAGCAACTATGGATAAATACTAACATGAAGAACTTAGAAAGTATAGCAGAAGATCTATTTAATAAAATACGTGGACGTTTTCCAAGCGTTACTATCGGCACCGACGAAGGTAAAGTTACTAATATCCCTTCAGAAGCACGTTATTATGATTTTGATTATAAAGAGAATGGACGTACAATTGGCAAAGTTAGTGTTAGCTTAGATGAAAACAGTGTGTCTGTTATGTATAGCAACGACTTTGTTGCAAATGAAGACCAAATGACACAAGACAACTGGTATAACTTTTTAAAAGAATTACGACAGTTTAGCAAAAAAAGACTATTAAATTTTGACACTAGAAATATTACTAAGTCTAATTTAGATCGTAGAGACTACAAATTTTTAGCATTAACTCGCACCGGGGAAGATACAATGACAGAATCAACAATGTACGGAACTAGTAAGACTAGTTTTCAAAATATAGGAAACGCAAGAGTTTCTATTAAACATAACGCACCTGTAAACCAAGAAAGTGCAGCTGACAGAACAAGGCATATTGGTACAATATATGTTGAAAACAATGACGGTGAAAGATTTAAATATCCTTACAAACACCTAAGTGGTGCAAGAGCAATGGCAAGACACGTATCAGAAGGCGGTGCACCTTATGATGACTTTGGAAAACACATTGTTAGCATGTCAGAAGAGTTAAGCAAACTACGCAAGTTTAAAACATATATGAATCGTTCAGCAGTAATGGCAGAAGGATTAAAAGATTATGTTAGTATAGTTTCAGAAAGAATGGAATCTATACGTAAAACATTAAAAGGCTTACAAAGAGAAAATTTTTATAAAGAAACATTTGGTGCATTTGAGACACCTATGTTAGAAGACGTTCCGGAAGATGTTGCTGAAAATTGGATTGATCAATTAACTATCAAACAATTTAATGAAGAACTATCAGATGTATTTCCTTACATTTACAAACTAGTAAGTGAAGCAAATAAAGCTAAAGAATTAACCCCAGACGATTTACTAGGCGAAACTGATGCACCACAAGACAATGATAGAAATATTAGAGGCACAGGTTCTTTTGATAGAATACAAGGACCAGCAAACACCGTTAAAGTTCGTCCAGGCATGACTATCTTTAGTATTGCTCAAGCACTTAATGACCAAAACAACATGGGCGGCGATGTAAAACAATTTGTAAAAGATATTATGGATATGAATAACATTTCTAATCCACAGCAACTACAAGTTGGTCAAGTTCTTGAAATTCCTTACTCAATGGGAACAGGACCAGACGGTGCAAGCAGAGGCTTACCACCTGGTGGATTTACAAATTACGAATCACAAATTGAAAATGCGTTTGAAGAACTGATGGGACAGTTTACAGAAGAACATAGTGAAGATAACGACATTGAAGTTGAAGCAGAAGAAGAACAAAAGACACCATTAGGCGAGTTTATCTTAAGTTATTTTGATTACACAACTGGACAGTTTCCAAAAGGTGAAACAGCAGTACTTACTATGGTTGAAAAAGATTACGGAGAACAATTTATCACTCCAGCAAAACAGTTTCTTGAGAAAATTAATCATCGTGTATCAGAAGTAATGGGCTACAAAGAAGAAGAACCTGTAGTACAAGATAACACAGAACTAGACAGTATCAAAAGTTTAGCCGGTCTATAAAGATTGGCTAAATAAAATTGGATGCACAATCCATTGATTTTTTTCAAGTTTTTTTAAGAAAAGACTTGACACGCTAAGTAGTAGAGTATATTATATATACTGTGCTACAAAGTTAAAAAGGCACAAAGCACATAGGCATAACATTATAGGAGGCACAACTATGGCATCATTAGCAGAAATCCGAGCAAAGCTCAAAGAACAAGAAAACCGTTCAGCAGGCGGTTCAAATGGACCAAGCGGTCCAAACCCAATTTACCCATTTTGGAATATTAAAGAAGGCGAGAGCGCAACGTTCCGTTTCCTTCCTGATGGCGATGCAGACAACACTTTCTTTTGGAAAGAACGTTTGATGATCAAACTTCCATTTGCTGGTGTAAAGGGTGATACAAATTCACGTCCAGTACAAGTACAAGTTCCATGTATGGAAATGTATGGCGAGACATGTAATATTCTTAATGAAGTACGTGGCTGGTTTAAAGATCCAAGTTTAGAAGATATGGGTCGCAAGTATTGGAAGAAGCGTTCTTACATTTTTCAAGGCTTTGTAACGGACAATCCACTAGCGGACGATGAAGCACCTGAAAACCCAATCAGACGCTTTATTATTGGTCCACAAATCTTCCAGATTATTAAGCAGGCACTTATGGATCCTGATATGGAAGAATTGCCAACAGATTACACAGCAGGTGTAGACTTCCGTCTTAACAAAACATCAAAAGGTGGTTATGCAGATTACGGCACAAGTAATTGGGCACGTAGAGAGCGTCCACTAGGTGATGCAGAGATGGCAGCAGTTAACACACACGGCTTGTTTAATCTAAGTGACTTCCTACCTAAAAAGCCAGGTGATGTTGAACTTAAGGTCATGCAAGAAATGTTTGAGGCGTCAGTAGACGGCGAAGCATTTGATGCTGATCGTTGGGGACAATATTTCCGTCCAGCAGGTATGGCAGCACGTACAGGTGATCCTAATACGACTCCTGCGGCTACTACACCAGCGGCAACACCTGCACCTGAGGCAGCACCTGCTCCAGTAGCAGAGGCAGCACCAGCAGCAACTCCAGCACCAGCGGCTGAAGCGGCTCCTGCAGAAGGTGGCAATGCTCAAGACATTCTAGCAATGATTAGAGCACGTCAAGGACAGTAATAATTAATGGGGGAGCAATCCCCCATTATGCTTTTTAGATAGGAGATACATATGGCAACAAAGGCATTCGATCCTACGAAGTTTCGAACTTCGTTAACTAAATCCATTACAGGCATGAGTGCAGGATTTAACGATCCTACTGATTGGATTAGCACAGGTAACTACGCACTCAACTATCTTATTTCAGGTGATTGGAATAAAGGTGTTCCACTAGGCAAAGTAAGTGTATTTGCAGGCGAATCAGGTGCAGGTAAATCTTACATTTGTTCAGGCAACATTGTAAAGAGCGCACAAGATCAAGGTATCTTTGTAGTACTGATTGACTCAGAGAACGCACTTGACGAAGCATGGCTACAAGCACTTGATGTAGATACATCAGAAGATAAACTACTAAAACTTAACATGTCAATGATTGATGACGTAGCTAAGACTATTAGTACGTTTATGGCAGACTACAAAGCAATGGCGGAAGAAGACCGTCCTAAAGTATTGTTTGTAGTTGACTCACTAGGTATGTTGTTAACACCTACAGATGTTGATCAGTTTAACAAAGGTGATATGAAAGGCGATATGGGTCGTAAGCCTAAGGCATTGACTTCACTTGTTCGTAACACTGTTAACATGTTTGGTTCACATAATGTAGGACTTGTAGCAACTAACCACACATACGCATCGCAAGATATGTTTGATCCAGATGATAAGATTTCAGGTGGTCAAGGTTTTATCTATGCATCATCTATTGTAGTTGCAATGAAGAAGTTGAAACTAAAAGAAGATGAAGACGGTAACAAGATTAGCGAAGTGCGTGGTATTCGTGCAGCCTGTAAGGTTATGAAAACACGTTATGCTAAACCGTTTGAAGGTGTGCAGGTTAAGATTCCATACGAAACAGGTATGAATCCTTACAGTGGACTACTTGAACTGTTTGAAGCAAAAGGCGTTATTGTCAAACAAGGCAATCGCTTGCGTTACGAAACAGTGGACGGTGAAGAACTACTTGAATATCGTAAAAATTGGAACGGTGAACTACTCGATAAAGTTATGTCAGATTACTTGATTAAAGAAGCTTCTATGGTAAATACCTCTGAAGTTGACGAAGAAGCAACTGACGAACTAATCGAGGAGCCAACCGTAAATGAATGAAGATCAAATTGCTGATGTTTGGATGATGTTCAAAGAATATCTAGATAAGAAACATATTGAAATGGCAGCTGAGCGTTTTGTTGACCTACTTGCTGATTATGGCATTAGTGACGAAACATTCCAAGAACTACTCGGAACAGATGCTCAACTAGATTCTGCTATTAATTATTATCTAGAATTAGACGATGAAGAAACATACGAGGACGAAGAAGAGGACTGGTAATGGGATGGTATAGTGAAGTAAGCCGTGACATTTCTAAAATACCGGATGCTGTATCTTTTTTTGAAACAGAACTGATACAAGCACGAGCAGAATGTAAGCTCGTAGGTAATGTCGAAAAAAGTGCGGCTGCTATGCCAGGCATCGTAGAACATCGTTTTAATCAACTACAAGAAATTGAAGCCATTCTTAACTATCTAAATATTGAGCTACGTAGATTGCGTAGCTCATATTTTAAAAAGTATCTTGAAAACTATCAAAGAGCTTTGTCTAGTCGTGACGTTGAAAAATACGTTGACGGTGAAGCAGATGTAGTTGACTATGAAAAAATTATCAATGAATTTGCATTGATAAGAAATAAATGGTTAGGTGTGCTTAAAGCACTTGATCAAAAGCAGTGGCAAATTACAAACGTAGTTAAACTACGTGTAGCAGGAATGGAAGATGCTACGATATGATCTTCCACACTGCTGCCGATAATACATATTATAATAATTTTTATAATTTGTATTCTTTAACTATTCGTCAGTTTTATCCTAACTCAAAATTTTCTTTATATTTTTTAGGTAATCAACTACCTAATAATTCTACTATATCTTACTTAAACCAAGAAAATATTAGTTTTGAAGATATAGAACAAAAGTATAATACAACAGGAAGAGATACTAAAGGGTACTACGCACTAAGTCGTTGGAAAAGTATGCCAGTAGTAAACGAGAATGTTGTTGTTTCTGACATTGATCTTATTGCTCTTAAATCTATACCACAAGAAATAATTAATAATATTTTTAAAAATCACGAAGCTATTAATATTAGTAGACTAAAAAAGAACGGCGATGAAGGAGGCATGGCAATGATGATCCTTCGAAAAGATATTATTGATATTGTTAATAATTTTGCAAATAATATTTTAGATACAGAAACATTACATTGGGCATCTGATGTAAGTGTTAGAAACTTTATATACAAAAATTTTAGTGTTTATACTTTACCGGAAATGCACGTTTTTAAAAAAAGATCTAATTACAATACCCTTGATTCTACTAATAGAAGTTTTGGAATATTTAAAGGACCAATAGATCAAAAAATTTATAGTTTAACAAAGGCAAAAAAGTGAAGTGTAATATTTTATTAGGTGTAGATCAAGAATACTATAATAAATGGGCTGTGCCTTTACTAGAAAGTATTCACAGGCACAACCCTTGGATTAATCTACATTGTCATATTGTTAATCCTACTGTTGAAAATTCTTTAGATAATGTTAGTATAACTACCGAAGAACGAGAATTTGTAAACGACGAATCAAAAATATCATATTTACAAAGTGTAAGATTTTTAGCTGTTGCTAATAAATTTAAAAATAACGAAAATGTTATAACTCTTGATGCTGATACTATTTGCACACGTAGAATTGGAAAAGTTGCTACAGAGAGATTATTTGAAAAACAATATGTACTAAAGCATCATAAAGAAAGCAGATGGCTTGCAGGATTCGTTACATTTAACGATAACGGGTTTAGACAAGAATATGCAAGCGAGCTAACCTCTACTCCGATTGAAAAATGGCGGTGGGGAAGAGATCAAACTATATTAAATCAACTTGCAAACAAGTATAAATTTGAAGCAGCAGATAAACTTTGGATTACAATAGGTAAACTTAAACACCCTAGTGCGTTTTTAACTCTTAAAGGTGAACAAAAAGAAACTGAAAAATATCTCAATGTATACAGGAATTATTTAGAATGAAATCATATATTATACGATTGTCTGATTTTCCTAACAGCGTAGAATGGGCACAAAAAGCATACAAGTCTGCTAGGATGCATAACTGGGATGTATATTTTTTCGAAGGTAGTAACGGACAAAAAGAAACGTTAAAAGATTATAACATAAAAATTAATTCTAAATATAAAAAGGCTATTGCATCATTTGAACGTGTTGGCACTGTTGGATGTTTCTTGAGTCATTATCGATTATGGAAAAAATGTATTGAACTTGACGAATCTATTTGTATATTAGAGCATGATGTTACAATACATAAATCTTTTCCGGAAGTAGAATTTAATGATGTTATTAAACTTTCTACTAATAAAAAAGCAAAGGAAATTTATTTAGGTGAATGGTGGGCCGGCGCAATGGGATATTGTGTTAGTCCTCAAGGTGCAAAAAAACTTGTAAACTTTGTAGAAACTAACGGTGCAATGCCAGCAGATACAATGCTATGCACTGGAATAATTGATTTGCAGTTTTATAACCCAATAAATACTGTTGTTACATATGTAATAGACGACTTTAGTTTTACTTGGGATTTAAAAAATGGACGATAAGTGGATAACAGGCTGGCTTAATAACTCTTATCATGCCGAGTCAAAAGAAAAAATATTTAAAAAAATATCATCTTATACTGGACCTGTAGAAACTATGTTAGATATAGGATGTGGTATTGCTAGAGAAAGCGAACATTTTCATAAAACCTTCGGAACGAAAATATATTTGTTAGACGGTGATTTTGATAATACAAAAGATAACCCTCGTGATGCTAATTACGGCGGCGTAAAAGATTTTAAATTTTACAGTAAAATTACAGATTTAAAAAAGACATATGATGAAAGAAATATGGAGTATGTTTTTATAGATGCAAATAACATTCAGATAGACAAAAATATAAAATTTGATTTATTTTATAGTGCTGTTAGCTGCGGCTTTCATTATCCAGCGTCTACATATAAGCATCTGATACAAAAACACAAACATAAAAATTCTAAAATTATTTTTGATATTAGAAAAAAATCTAATCAAAAAGATATAGTTATAAAAAACATACTAAGCGAAACTAAAAAATACATAACAGCTGAAATTGAGTTTAAAAATGAAATATAATGTACAATACAGAGAAGTACTAGACAAACAATGGCTTTGGCCTAAGAAAGATAGAAAAGCCTGGACTTACTTAACATTGCCAGGGCATCTTAATTTTCCTAACGAAATTTCTTCTATGATTACATCGCATAGAACTGTTATACAAGCGGGCGGACATTGTGGACTATATCCTTATCAATATTGTAACACTTTTGATAATGTATATACGTTTGAACCTGAAACTGTAAATCATCATTGCTTAGTAGAAAACCTAAAAGAAAAAACAAACGCACAAATTTTTAATCTTGGTCTAGGAAATATTAAAGAACAAAAAGGTATTGTATTAGATAGAAAAAATACAGGCAAACATATGATATCAGAAGATTTAGGAAATATACAAATTACTACTATTGATGATTTAGATATTAAAGATGTAGATTTAATACAGTTTGATTTAGAAGGTTATGAATTATTTGCTTTGCAAGGTGCAGTTAATACTATAGAAAAATATAAACCTTTAATTGTACTAGAAACAAACGACTTGTGCTTAAACTTTGGATATAGTTTGACAGATTTAGACAATTGGATCTACTCTTTAGGATATAAAAAGATTAAAGAATGGGAAGATGATACAGCATATGCACCTGTTTAGAATATGTAATTAAACATATCTAAATCTTCTTCATAAATTTTCTGTGCTAATTTTTTTGTTTTGTTTGAAAATAAGTCTCTATAATTTCCATTATTTTTAGACTTATTAGCATATCCTAGTTCTATATTTTCAAACAAATACAATTTTTTAATGTCATTAATTGACTCAAATTTAATAATAGTTTTTACATCTTCTGACAGCCAAGCACTTTGATTGTTACTCAATGAAAACCAAGTGTAGTCCCAAGGCTCGTTAACATAACGATCAAACCAAGGATTAAATCCGCTGTTCATTACTGCTAGTTCTTGTGTTACTTTGTGCATATCGTCAACTACTCTTAATGGCTTTGGCGAATTCTTTTTAAGTTGTTTTAATCCTTTTTGAAGAACTTGCTGCCTAAAAAAATACCAACTAGCTGCTCTGTCAAACGGATTTCTTACAATACTAAACACAAAATAATCTTTAACATCTACAATATCTTTTGTATGATGTATTGTACTGTGAAAGTTGTTATCTTGAGTTATGCTATTTTCTATAGTAGAAGTTTTGTATGCTTTGCTTAACGATTTAATTACACTAGCGCCGGCCGTTTTAGGTATGTGTATAAAGATTGCCGGTTTAGGAGAATTTATAATGTAACTCATAAAGATATTTATCAGTTAAATGCGTACATAAATATCTGTATGAAAACAGTATTAGTCACAGGAGGATTTGATCCTCTGCACTCCGGACATATAGAATATTTTAAAGCAGCACGAGAATTAGGAGATCGATTAATCGTAGGAGTTAACAGCGACGATTGGTTAACACGAAAAAAAGGTAAACCGTTTATGCCGTTTAAAGAACGTGTTGCTATTATTAAAGAACTAGCAGTAGTAGATAAGGTTATAGGATTTGACGACAGCGACAATAGTGCAAGTCAAGCAATTTTTCATACAATGTCAACTACAACTGGCAAGATTATATTTGCCAATGGCGGCGATAGAAGTAATACTACTACACCTGAATACGAAGCATATGGCGGACATCCTAGTGTAGAATTTGCATTTGGTGTAGGCGGCGAAGATAAAAAGAATTCAAGCAGTTGGATTTTAAAAGAATGGGCTCAACCTACTACAGAACGTGCATGGGGCAACTACACTGTGCTAGATAAAGGCGATGGCTGGGCTACTAAAAAACTTGCGTTTGATGTAGGTAAAAGTCTTAGCGATCAACGACATTTTAAACGTTCAGAACATTGGCATGTTGTAGAAGGTACAATACACATGGCATTACAATTTGAGAATAATGACATAATTAATAAAACATACTATTCGGGAGACAGTATTGACATACCAGTTAATACTTGGCACAAAGCAACAAACGTAGGTGATATTACCGCAAAGGTAATTGAAGTCTGGTTAGGTGATGAGCTAACCGAAGAAGATATTGAAAGAAGAGACTAATGGATCCATTAAGAATATATGTAGGCTGGGATAGTAGAGAAGATATTGCTTACCAAGCCTGTAAACAAAGTTTGTTAGATACTGCATCAGTTCCTATTGAAGTTATTCCTTTAAAGCAAAGATTACTAAAAAGAGACGGGCTATATTGGCGCAAGTCAGACAAACTTGCTAGTACTGAATTTACATTTACAAGATTTTTAATAGCAGAAATGGCACAGTTCAAGGGTTGGGCATTGTTTATTGATTGTGACTTTATTGCTGTTGAAGATGTAAAAAAATTATTTGATCAAGCTGACAATAAGTATGCATTAATGTGCGCACAACACGATTATACGCCTAAAGAAGGCACAAAAATGGATGGCAGACAACAGTTAAACTATCCACGTAAAAATTGGTCAAGTATGATGTTAGTTAACTGCGGACATCCAAGTAATGCAAAACTAACAAAAGACCTTGTTAACGATCCTAATATTGACGGTAAGTATCTACATAGATTTAGTTGGTTAAAAGATAACGAAATTGGTGCAATTAGTCACGAATGGAACTGGCTAGTAGGATGGTATAAAGAACCGGAAGATGGAAAGCCGAAGTTTATTCATTATACAGAAGGCGGACCTTGGTTCGAAGAATATAAAGATTGCGAGTATAATTTAGAATACTACAGAGCAGAACGTAAGTATCTAATGGAAGGTATAAAAGGTGCAGAACAAAAGACAAATTTAGCAAAATCAAAAGGATCAAAATTTGAAGAGTTAACCTTACCTAGTGAAGTACTTGATACCGTAAAAACAGTAATATATACACCAATTGATCCTACAGGTAAGTATTACGGAAACACCCAGGAAGAAGCAATGAAAATTATACAAAATAAATTTATGAAAGGAACAGTTCATAAAAATGCTGCAATTGATCCTGAAGAGGGAATTGCATATAACAAAGACGGATTACAGTACGACGAATATTTACAAAGTTTTGTAATAGGTAGTGGTGGTAGATTAAGTGATTGGAAGACTGAAGAACGTACAGATACACCATTAGTAATTAGAGGACTAGGCGGCGGCAGTAGAAAAGCTCTACAGCATTGTTGGGAAACAAAGCGTACATTTTATGCTATTGATACAGGGTATTTCGGTAACGAAGGAAGCAAATCTAAAATATGGCATCGTGTAACTAAGAACGCATTACAAAATACACAACCTATTATGTATCGACCTGATGACCGTTTACTAAACTGGAAATACAAAAAGTTTAAAGGCGATGGGAGAAAAATTCTACTTGTTCCTCCTAGTGAAAAAGTTATGATGTTATGGGATCAACCGAGTCCAGAAGAATGGGTAAAGCAGGTTAGCGAACAATTAAAAGAGTATACAGATCGTCCTGTCGAAATTAGATTAAAACCTGATCGTAGACACAGAATTACAAATCAATCACTAGAAGCAGCAATGGCAAATGATGTTTATTGTGTAGTTACATATAATAGTATTGCAGCACTTGAAGCACTTAATTTTGGCAAGCCTGCTATTGCGTTAGGTCCTAATTGCGCAACTGCTGTATGTAACACAGAACTATCACAAATTAATAATCTAAATATGCCAGACAAAGATACAATGTATTCTCTTATGTGTCATTTAAGTTATGCACAATTTAATAGAGAAGAAATGATGAACGGCTATGCTTGGGAGATAGTAAAGTGAAAGTAGTTAGTTACTACAATGTAGTACCTAGCAAAAATAAAAGTCAAGAAAAGTTTAACATTTTAACTAAATTTGTGCAAGGTGTTAATGCAGCCGGCGATATTGGTGTACTACACAAAGGAAACGATTTAATAGATTCAGACGTTGGAGTCATACAAGGCTGGCAACATGAACGTGGCAAGAACGCTCCTCATTTGAGACTACGACAAAGCGTCATAGATTGTACAAAAAATAAGCATGTTTGTTGCGCAGATGCTAATTTATTTTTGTATGCTAACAAATCAAACGAGCCACATCATTACCTTCGATATAGTTTTGACGGAGTATTCCCTAATACAGGAAATTATTTTGACAACAATATTGATCCAAAACGTTGGGAACAAATAAGCAAAGACACAGGCATCGTTTTAGAAAATAAAGTACGAGACAAGGGACATATTTTAATTTGTGCTCAAAGAGAAGGCGGATGGAGTATGGGAACTTTAAGTTTAGACAAGTGGCTTATAAAAACATGCAATGCTATTAGAAATTTTTCTGATAGACCTATACGTGTAAGATTGCATCCTAAAGATAATCAAACAAACAGACGTGCAGGTGAAATAAGTAGACTACTTAGACAGGTAAAATTTGCTACAGTACAGAACAATAGATATTCTTTAGAAGATGACTTAAATGGATGCTGGGCAGTTGTTAATCATAATAGTAGTTCAATAGTTGGTCCTATTATACAAGGTTATCATGCATTTATAACAGATCCTAACACTAGCCAATGTGCAGAAGTAGCACATTCAGATTTTAGTAGATTAGAATCACCTAAAGAGTTTGACAGAGAAAAATGGCTTCAGCGTATTAGTATGTTCCATTGGAAATTTAGTGAACTTGAAGATGGATCAGCCTGGAGACATATGAGACAATATGTATGATAGTAAAATTTCCAAATCAAAAAACGCTGTATGTTGCTTGTAGTAAAAAAGTCGGATCAACTAGTGTAACAAGTATTTTAGGATTTCCTAGAGCACAAAGGCACTTAGCCAGACAGATGAAACATGTTTTAGGAAAACATGACGAATGGTGGAAAACCTTACCACGTAGTCCTTATAGTTCTTTAGATGAACTAGACTACAAGTATGCACTTGTTCGCGATCCTGTGCAAAGAGTTGTAAGTTGTTTTAAAGATCGTGTAATGTTAAAAAATAGAAATAACATTAAAAAAGAAGTAAACAACTGGGAAGATTTTATAAACAATCTCGATTATCTTAGAGAAAAGTATATAGATTTAAAAAGGCACTCATTACCGCAAGTAGTTGTACTTAAAAAAGATCCTAGTTTTTATGATAACATTTACTTAACACAAGAAATTGGTACTAGATTTTTAGATGATGTATCTAAAATTTCAGAATGCAAGATACGTCCTACTCAAACAAAAACAACTTCACAAGTTAATGTCTTAGTAAATGTTACAAAAGAGCATGTCGATATAATCAAAGATTATTATTCAGATGATTATACATATTGGGGAGATTATTTCCAATAGTCTTCGGTTCTGTTAACCATTAAGTCTTTAGGCAAACTTTTGCCACTGTCTTTACGTCCGCCTTTCATGTGATCCATCCATTTACCTAACGGACCATTAATAAGTGGATGTCCACCACCGCCTGTCTTAGCTTCCTTAAGATACATGTCTGCACTATAATCGTGTGACGGAAACTCTTTATACTTGTTTAATATTTCGCCAAAGATATAACTGTCGTGCCATTCTTCTAACTTAAACATTCCGTTTTCTGCATCTTCATACATTGCTTCAAAGTCCTTCATAAACTCGTGACACACAGGATGATTTTTATTCATACCATAGAATCCGCACTCGGGCCATGTTTGTGATCCTTTACCTCTACCTACATATGTAATGTATGTGTTGTTAGGCAGCAGTGATATAAAGTCTTCGTAACTCCAGTGACTGTGGATGTAACTGTCTGCGTCCATCCATACAATCCAATCCTTGCCTTTTTCAAATGCATCAAATACTGCATAAGTTTTATTAGCAAATCTAATGCCATCCCACTTAAATGCTTTATGCCAATCTCTTGGGCGTCTTGCTTTTATATCATCTGGAGGAATGCCGTTTGCTCTAGGATCGTTTTTATATTTTTCTTTAAATGCATTTAGTTTAGGTAATGCCTTTTCTGCACTTAGTATTTCTATTCTTCTTATATCTGGATTAGGAGGTAATATTCCTTCAGCATATACTACTAATTTAATTCTTGGATCTACTTGTTTTGCAAAACTTTCTAAAAATCTTTGTCCGTATTTTGAATACCCGTCTGGATGAAATGTTGTAACCACAGTTATTGCTGGCATTGTGTACCTCGTGTAAATAAACTATATGAAAGTATTTACATATGAAATTTAGTTTATGGACAAATTATGGCGCACTTAATAGTAGAGAAGTTTTTAATGCCTTTGCTCACAGTCTTGTGGCTGCTGGGCATGACGTTGTTTGGAACGACCCTGTATCTGATGTTGATGTTATTTGGAGTGTTCTATTCGCTGGGAGAATGGCTAAGAATAAAGATATCTGGAAAAGGAACCTGGAACAATCCAAACCGACCGTGGTCCTAGAAGTAGGTGGTATAAGTAGAGGTACAACTTGGAAAGTTGCATTAAACGGAATTAATAGAGATGGTTACTTTGGTGATAACGGTAATAACAGCGATCGTGCTAATGTTTTGGATCTTTCGCTAAAGCCTTGGCGGAATAACGGCGAATACATTCTTATATGCGGGCAACACGATAAAAGTCTGCAATGGATTAATATGCCTAGTATGAGTAACTGGGTAATGAATACAATTACTGAAATACAAAAACATACTGATAGGCCAATTGTTTTTCGTCCTCATCCTAGATGCACATTACCCAGCATTGAACACGAATTTAAAAACGTTCGTAGACAAACACCTAAACAAACACCTGGTAGCTATGACGATTTTGATATAGACTACAGCAACGTATATGCTACTGTAAGCTATAGTAGTAATCCTGGTATACACAGTGTACTAGAAGGTGTTCCAGCGTTTGTAAGCCCTAGCTCGTTAGCGTATGACGTTGGTAACGACATAGACTTTCTTCACGATATAGAAACACCATTGACTCCGGATAGAACACAATGGCTAAACGATTACGCTTGGACTGAATATACAGTAGAAGAAATTTCTGCAGGACTACCACTTAAACGCTTGACTTCTAAACTGTTTTAAGTTATAATATACTTATGAATACAGTAGAAGATTACCTTGAATTATTAGTTGGACTTAAAAACAGTTCTATGTTTAAGATAGAGTCTAGCGACATTTCTATATTACAAAGTATAGGAAGACAAGTCTTTAGGGGAACAGCATTAACTGATAGACAATATTCTTTAGTAAAAGAAAAACTACTAAAATATAAAGATCAATTTGACAATAATTCTAATTTTGAAGTAGAATTAGAAAATCTTAGAATGCCTCTGAGAGAAATTGATAGAAGCAAATATATTAAAGTTTGTGATTATGATAATCCGTTTCCTAACACACCCTATCATTTGCATAAAAGTGATAGAAAGTGGATTAAGGTTAGATTTCCGTTTAGTAAAAAACTTATAGTAGAACTAGATAAAATACAAAAGGTAGGCGACTATCATCATACAAAAGGTAGCCACGAACATTATTTTGTTCTCAATGAAAAAAATATACACCGTTTGGTAGAAATATTTAAAGATAAGAATTTTGACATAGATGATTTTCTTATTGAAACATATGAACAATTAGAAAAAATTAATAACAATAAACATTTATATATTCCTGGTGTATATAACTTTGAAGTAAAACATTTACCAGATGTTGCTAAAACTAATTTAGAAAAAATGTTAGGAAAACCTACAACTAAAAATTTAGCACTTTATAAAGACAAACAAAAAATATTCGGATTAAACTATTTTGACAAAAATGACTTAGAAATTAGTACTAATAATTTAAGTATTATTAGTCAAAAAATAATCAACAGAACACAAAAAAACGTGATGGTTAATTCAAACAAATACACGTTTGATAACTTAATATATAGCATAGTCGAATTAAAAAGATTTCCTCTTTTAGTAATACTACCTTCTGACAATCCATTAAATCATTTGGTTAAAGTACATAGAGCTTTTAGAAACATTCTAGATGACACTGAGTCTACAGTTTTATTTAGACTAGATAATGACAAAAATAATGACTTTAATAGTTACATTAAAGACAATAAACTAAATTCTCCTCTTGACAAAAACACAAAAATAGTGTATATTAACGATAAGATACCGAAACCTTTAATCAAATCTGATTGGAATGCTTATACTGCTCTTATGTTAGAAAGTATTAGACCAAACATAAAAACAAAAGCATATCTAAACGAATTTGATTTAGTACTACAGTTTGATAGTAATACATCTCAGTACATGCGGTTTCAAAGACAATCTATTGAGGAAATTTAATTGGCAAGTTGCAAACTAATAATTGAAGATGAAGTAAACATCAAACTAGAAGGATTAGATGTAGATGTTAGAAGAAAGCTCTCCAATGCTCTTAAGTTTGAAGTGCCTTATGCTCGATACATGCCCCAGTATAAACTGGGACGATGGGACGGTAAAGTTGCTTTCTTTGGTATTGGCGGGACAGGCTACGTTAATCATCTTGATGTCATTGTTGATACTTTACAAAAAAATAACGTCCAAATAGTTGACATTGAAGATAATAGACATCCAGTACAGTTTAACTTTCCTACTATTACAGAACGTTACTGGGCAGACCAAGGTGTACGCTGGCCAAAAGGTCATCCTGCAGAAGGCGAAGAAATAATTCTGCGTGACTATCAAGTTACAGCAATCAACAACTTTCTACAAAACCCACAGAGCTTGCAGGAAATTGCAACAGGTGCAGGTAAAACAATTACCACAGCCACACTGTCACACATTAGTGAGCCGTACGGACGTAGTCTTGTGATTGTGCCTAACAAATCACTTGTTACACAAACAGAAGAAGACTACATCAATTGTGGGTTAGACGTAGGGGTGTACTTCGGAGACAGAAAAGAACTAGGTAAGACTCACACTATATGCACTTGGCAAAGTTTGAATATACTTGACAAGCGGCATAAGGACGGCGCGGCTGTATTAAGCCTAGCAGAGTTCTTAGAAGGTGTAAGCACTATTATTGTCGACGAAGTACACCAAGCTAAAGCAGAAGTACTAAAGAATCTGCTTACACGCAACCTACGCAACGCTCCTATCCGTTGGGGACTAACTGGCACAGTACCTAAAGAGAAGTTTGAGTTTGAGTCTATCCACGCTTCATTAGGTCCAGTAATTGGACAGATCAGTGCTAAGGAATTACAAGACAAAGGTGTGCTATCACAGTGTCATGTTAACATTGTACAATTAATGGACACTCAAGTACACACTGATTATCAATCAGAATTAAAGTATCTAGTAACAAATAAAGACAGAATAGAATATATAGGCAAACTACTAAACACAGTAAGGCAATCAGGTAATACACTTATACTTGTAGACAGAATTAGTGCAGGCGAAATGCTACAAGAACTAATACCCGGATCAACATTTGTAAAGGGTGACGTTAAGCTAAAAGATCGAAAGGATGCTTATGACGAGATTAATACAGGTGATAACCAAGTGGTCATCGCTACATATGGGGTTGCGGCTGTTGGGATTAATATTCCTCGGATCTTTAACCTTGTTCTTATTGAGCCTGGTAAATCTTTTGTTCGTGTTATTCAATCTATAGGTAGAGGCGTAAGAAAGGCAAAGGACAAAGACTTCGTACAAATATGGGATCTTACAAGCACTTGTAAGTTTGCGAAGCGGCACCTTACTCAACGTAAAAAGTTTTACAAAGAGGCGCAGTAC
>Ga0181567_10001606_pt1 | contig 17095 bp, 9 predicted proteins | sample 101ome_14_FD_133761 | JGI IMG/M metagenome (GOLD analysis project Ga0181567, IMG submission 133761) | Coastal salt marsh microbial communities from the Groves Creek Marsh, Skidaway Island, Georgia - 101403AT metaG (megahit assembly) | ecosystem: Environmental > Aquatic > Marine > Intertidal zone...
ACATGACGCGCTGCATCGCCACATCTCTCGTTCGAACCGCGCGATTCGCCTCGGTCGCCTCGTCCGCGTCCCTCGCGCGTCGTCTCGTCGACGCGGCGTCCAAAACCACGCACCTCGGCGTCGACGCGTCGTCCACTCGCACCGCGTGCACGCGCACGTCCACCGACGCGCTCGCACCGACGCGTCGCGCGCGCACGACGAGGTCACGCCGCAAACCCGTCGTCGTCTCCCGCGCCATCGCGACGCGCCTCGCTCGCTCGCCGTCGCCGTCCCGTTCGTTCGCTGTCCACACTCGAGTCGATGATGATGCACTTTCCTCACCGTCTCGTGTTCGCTCGTTCGCGCGCGCGCACCGCTCCCGACGCTCGACGCCGACGCGCGCGTAATTTCTTTTCGTCTCGTCTCCCCCCGCGTCTCGATCGTCGCGTCTCGCACTCGCGCGACTCGGTCGACACGTTCGAGACGGCGATTCGTCTCAACCGCGTCTCTCGGACGCACGAACGCGTCCGCGACGCGCGCGGCGACGCATCATCGACGCCGACGACGCGCGATCGAGACGAGGAAAAATATCGTTCGTCGAGATCGACGACGATCGCGCGCGATGGACGCGACGCTGACGCGTGCGCGCGGCGTCATCCGCCTGTGCGTGCGCGAGATTTCATTCATCACTCGGTGCGATCTCGGCACTGCGCGTGACTGATTCCGGCACTGGTGCGCGCGCGAGCCGTGCGTGCGCGACGGCGCGCGCGGGAAATGCGGGAGGTGACATCGTTCGACGCGCTGACGGCGACGGCGCGCGCGCACGCGTTTTGCGAGGACGATGAGGTGGCGCGCGTGACGTTCGCGGCGCTCCTCGAGGAAGTTAGCGCGCGGGATGGGGGAGGCGTGAGCGCGCCGAGAGGGTTGCGACGGCGCGAACGAGCGGATGAGAGCGCGTGGAGGTGCGCGATAGATTGCATGAGCGTGTGCGCGAGGTGTTTGGAGGTGGGGTTGGCGCTGCGGAGGGAGGTGGATGCCGAGGCGTCGAGAACGTCGGCGGCGTCGGCGGAGACGTGGGGGAGGTTTGATTTTGAACGTCTCGAGCGTGGATTCGACGTGTATTCGTGCATGGATAGGATTCAAGATGAAAACGTGCGCAGGTATGCGCGGCAGAACGCGCTGCGGGAGATTATGATCGCGCCGGGATCGTTGCGAGAGGGGCGCATTTACAAGGCTGGCTCGGACGCGTTCAACGCCGGTTTCGACGCGGGCACGTCCGACGACGGAGACGAGGACGCGCGCGCGCTGGTGGAGGAAATCTGGACGGCGCCGTGTGGCCATTTTCCGGGCGTGTTCGCCATGTTGGCGGACAGCAGTTCGAAGACGCGGAAGAAGGCGAGAGCGCTGCTGACGGAGCGCGAGGCGGACGCCGACGGAACGAAACGGGTGCGGAGCGTGCGCAAGGAAAACGCGCGTCGGGAGTTGGTGGAGGACGTCGTGGGGTTTTGGATCGAGTGTTTAGCGACCGCACAGATGAATCGCGAGTCGGGAACTCGGATCACGGGCGAAGAACCGCGGAACGAATTCTCGGCGAGCGCGAGCGCGCGCGAGCCGGATGAAAATCGACTGTGGTTTGCGTTGGCGTATACGCTCGAGATGTGCGATGACGCGATCGTTCGAGACGTGATCGGTATGTATCCCATCCTGCTCCGAGTCACGGCGTGCGCGATCGCGCGCGCGAACGACGAAAAGAACGTCATCCTCAGTCGAAACGCGTCCGAGGTGATGCAACAAATGCTCATTGCGTCGCCGAAGGGGCCAGCCGCGGCCAAATCGTTTTGGCGTCGCATGGCGGTGCGCTCGGAAAAGCTGATTGACGACGTTTACGAAGCCGCGAGACTCGTCAAGGACATCGACGAGGCGCAGCGCGTCGATTTGAATATTCTTAAACTTCTCTACATGTTGCTCCTCACGGGCGAAGCGGTGAGCGCGAGAAAAATCATGGAGATCTTAGTGGCTGAGGTACCGCAAGCGTCGTACATGTTTTCTCCGCTGATACAGTGGGAGAGTAGGCTCATGGCTTGCGACGCCGTCAAGGCGCAGTACTCTGAAATCGGCGTGGACGACGCTGTGTTGACTTTGAACGATTGGAACGAACGCATAGGAACCGACATGATCAAGAGCTTACAATCCGACGACGCCGTCTCGCCCGAGGTGTGCGACGTCCGCAAAAAGTTGAGCGTCACGTTTATGTCGACGATGGGTTACATTATTTGCGCGGACGCGATCGCCATCAGTGCTCTCGCGGATCCTGGATTTTTTGATTTCACGTTGGAGCAGTGGGCCAGAGAGCATCGCATCAAGGGCGACAACGCGCTCGGCGAGTTGCACATGAAGATTTTAAAAACGCTTCGAACGACGAAACGATGGAAGGTGAACACCCGCGTCTGGAAGTACGCGTTGGGATTCGATAGGATGTCGCCGATCAACGCAACAGGTGTCGGGAATTGTCTCGACGAGTACGTCGGAGCTGTCATGTACGCTATGGGACTCATTGCGCCGTTCGCGCGCGAAGATCAGTCGAAACCACCGCTACAAGTCCAGTACAACTACGTCGAGATCGCCGAAGGGAATCAGGAGAACGCGAACGCGCTCCGACAAATTCTTAGCAAGTGCGGAGAGTGGTTCTTCCAATCGTTACTCACGTGTCCCATCGACTTGACGAGTACACCGCCGTTGGAGCGCTCCAACGACGAACCGAAATGCACCGAAGGCGCTGTGATGTGCATCTTGTCACAGCGTAAATCATTAGTACTGATCGCGAGCGAAGTTTTGAAAAAGCAGTACGGTGCCGATAGCAAAGAGCAGTGTTACAAGCAAATGTTCCAAGACGCGCAAGACCCGCAACGGAGCGCCGTACCGAAGGCGGTACTCGGCGCGATTTACTGCGCGCTGAAAGACGTCAAACGGATGCCGACCGAAACTCCAGAAGATGTGGATGAGTTCCTACGCTCTGCGAGCTCTCCCATTCTACAAACACATCAGATCATCAGCGCCATCGACGGCGATGATAAAGAACGTCTGTCCGCGTTTAGTTGGTACTTGTCGAAGGTGGCGATTTCATCGGTGGGTATCTTTGAAATCATGTCTGCTCACGGTCTCAAATGCACGCCCTCTGAGCACGAAAGTCTGTATCTGTTGTTGCTGTTTCTGAAAATGTATTGGAGCGCTATCAAGGAACGGAAGCAAGACGGAGACTTCGATAAAGAAAAGCCGTTGAACATTTTGCAAAATCTGTTGGCGTGGGATCCGGCCAAGTTCATGTCATCCAAAGAGGACATTGGCGAAGTCTGGGTGAGCGCCATAGATCTACTCGCGAAGGAGTTTACCGATTCTCCGAGTAGTGAGAGAATCATAAACGAATTGCGCGATCGTGTGCAACGCTTGCTGAGCGTGCGCGGAGAGAAGGCGCTCAGCGAGATGGTGAGAAGTAAACTCGCCAACGTGTTCCCGGGTGTGTCGACGGATATGGAGATTGATGAAGTGTACGCAGTGGAGCAGGACGAGGAAGAAGAAGAAGGAGTGATCGAATTACCTGATGACGTCGACGATGAACCGATGATTGAGAAGGTGCCTCCGCTGCCGGCGGCAAAACGGACCGACGATCCGAGCTGGTTGTTAGGAAGCGACAAGAAGAAGAGGAAAGTGACGAAGCGTGGAGTCGAGATTCGATTAGAATCTGCGTTGAACAAGACCAAGCAGAAGACCGTGGAGGCACCGCCTAAGACTGCCGGGAGTCGTAAGCAAGAGAAATCTGAAGGGACGTACAACAAAGATACGAGAAAGACGGTGGCGCCCGTGTCGGAGGCAGACGTTCCACGCATCAATCCATTGGCCGAGCACGCTGTCCCCATCCCCAGGAAGCAGCCGATTGGTGCACCACTCATTAGAAAAGTGGTCGCGAAGGAGGCGCAAAAACCATCCACGGTTGAAGTTCCGCCGCCGCCCGCCTCGGCTCGGTCTTCTGCCTATGCGCAGGTCAGCGCGCAAGGCTCCAAGTTTTGGGGTAAACGTCCATTGAATTCATCTCCTTTCGCTCCGGCGGCGGCGCAGCCTCGACCCACATCGGCGCCCGTGAGACCGGCGTTTAAGGCTCCCGGTGTTCGTCGCCAAACTTACCGCCCCGAAGATATACTCCGAAGCATGCTGTGTCTCACGGTTGAACGACTCACTCGCGACGAGGTAAAAGCCGAATTTGTGGACATAAATCTCGTCGCGATGAACACGCACTTGGACGAGGTTCCTCCCACCATTTTCCATGGCCCACAAGAGTACAAAGATCACTTCGTACCTCTGATTGTGGCCGAACTTCGTTCCGATATCAACCGCGCTTTGGGCTCCGCGAGCGCTCTCGACACCGAGGAGGCGCGAGTCGCGAGCGCGCACATGGAGGTGGATACATTTTCCATCGTCAATTTCAAACTCGACAATGATTCGAAAGGAGCATTTAAACCTGATGATTTCGTCATGATCGAACCTATCGTCGCCGCCGATGCGTTCACAATGTCGCAAGACGACGAGTTCAGTCTCTCTACAAAGCAAAAACAAAAGACTTACATTTTCGGTTGGGTTGAATCGGTTCCGAGCGTGCACAACGATCACGTGCTCGTGATGAAGACGTTTTTCGGAGGTAAGAGCGGAACTCTGCGTTTGGGCGAGATTCAGAAGACGCTGAAGCGAAAGAATGCTCGATTCCGCATCAAGCGTCTGTTGGAACTGGCGACGGTTCTTCGAGAACTTCGAGCGGTCACGAACATGGATGCCAACATGTTTAAAAGGATTCGCGAGGCTCCTCGGACGTTTGGATCGATGGTACCGGATCGGCCGATCGGGATACGGACGCAGGCGTATCACGCGATCAAGTCTTCTTTGAATGCGGAGCAACTCAAGGCGGTCTTGGGTACGTGCGCGAGGCCCTTCATCACGACCCCGCAAGAACGTGAAGCTCCCGTGCTCGTCGTCGGACCTCCCGGAACCGGCAAGACGCATCTTATCGTCAACTTAGTCGCGGCTTTGTTGAACGCAGAAGACTTTGACGGGAATCCGGTGAGAAAGAGAATAATTTGCGCCACGCAGAGTAACAACGCTGTGGATCACATCGTCACTCGACTCGTCGACGGGTCGCCGCAGATGGATTCACGACTGGTCGCACTGTTGAAAGGGGTGAACGTCATTCGAATAGGTTCCGATGAGAAGATTAAGGAAGGCTCGGCGTCGGCACGACGACACGTGCGTCGACTTCTTCTCGATAGGGGCGTTGACCCTGATAAAATGGAGGATAATACGTACGCCAAAAACAGCGACTACTACGAAAATCAACTCAACGAAATCAAAGCAAAGCGGAAAGAAATCGAAGATCAACTCACTTATGAGATGCGACGCGTCCAGTCGAGGTCGAGGTCGTACAGCTTTTTGCCGGGAAGTGTAAATGTACCAAACACGAGTCCGGAACTCGAGCGTCTCCAGAAGCTGAAATCAGAGACGTTTAAAATTCAAGACACCATCGAGAAAAAGTGGAGAGACAAGCTCAGAGAAGAGGGTCGTTCCGAGGGATCGGTTGCACCGTCGACACCGTTTGAGCGAGTCATCAGTCAAGCGAACGTCGTGTGCGGGACGCTCTCGTCCATGGCCCATCTCGCGAAGAGGCAGTCGTCTCGGAATAACACCACCTCTCAGAATTGCGGCGTCGATTTGTTCGACGTCGTCATCATCGACGAAGCTTCCCAGGCGGTCGAGCCCGCGGCTTTGATTCCGTTACAGTGGCTCAAACCGGACGGTCTCATCGTTTTGGTCGGCGATTCCAAGCAGCTGGCTCCAACCGTCATTTCTCGCGCTGCTGTCAAAGCTCACTACACCCAGAGTCTGTTCGAACGTCTACAAAAGGCTGGATTACCATCTTTCATGCTTCGAGAACAATACAGAATGCATCCGGAGATTGTGCAATTCCCGAGTTTGAGGTTTTACCGTGAGCTTCTCACGTCGGGCGAAGGGTGCGCCGCCGCCGATAGGTTCGCGCCGTACCACTCTAAGATGAACTGCGGTCCGTACCAGTTCTTCAACGTCAAGCGCGGACAGATGGTCGTCGATCGATACAAGACGAATTCTAATTCTTGCTCCAACTCTCTCGAGGCGGAGTTCGCTTCTTATTGCTACAAGCACATCGCCGAGGCGTCGATGCTGTCGCGATCAAAGCACACCGTCGGCGTCATCACGCCGTACTTGGACCAGGTGAAGCGTTTGCGCGAATTCGTCGGCGCGATGCAACAGAAAAACAAAGGGTTCGCCGAATGGGCTCCAGTGACGTACGGCACGATCGATCAGATGCAAGGACACGAATTCGACGCGGTGCTAATATCGTGCGTTCGAGCTCGAAAGGAGAATAAAGAAGACGTGGTCAACTCGGATGTCGGATTTTTGAAGGATGAACGCAGACTGAACGTGGCGCTGACGCGCGCGCGCATGTCAACTTGGATTATAGGATGTGTCGACGCGCTCTCGCGCGAGAATGTGTGGAATGACTTGAAATTAGACGCCGAAAGGCGCTTCGTGCTCGTCGACTGCGACAAAGTGCCCTACGACGAAGTATTTTCAGTCGCGGCGGCGGCGCAAAAGCCACACATTCCTGAAAGCGCGCTTCCGACGGAACCCTTCAGAGCACCACACGTGCGCGCGGTCAACGTCATCGTTCAAGCTCAAAACGATCCGCGAAAAGCCTCTCGCGCGTTGGTGCAACACGCGAGACAGGTGCCTGGTTTCGGCAGAAACGCCTCGCCGGCGAAAAAATCCTCTCGCTCGCGATCAAGGGAACCGGGTGAAATCGCCTCGCCGGCGAAAAAATCCTCTCGCTCGCGATCAAGGGAACCGGGTGAAATCGCCTCGCCGGCGAGAAGTAAGAAGCGTCAAAACGGCACGTCACCGAAACCGGTGCACACGTCGTCGCCGGCGAAAAAAACGACGCAGTACGTTCCCGACGGGGAATTCAGCGACTGATGAAAGAAAGAAAAAAATGAAATGAGCGCAGCGTTGCAATGTAAACTACCTAGGACCGATATGGCGCATCACATCGAATCGAAAGAGACGCCCGTGAGCTCCGCCGAGCGCTGCCACAACCACGCGGCGTCGTCCTCGTTGAAACAATTCTTCGCCGGCGTCTTTTCTCGACAATCGGCGTAATACTTCCCGTTCGCCGCCCCCTTCGCGATCTCTCGCGCCAGGTACACGCTCGTCGCCGCGCCTTGTTCGGGTGTCTTCAAAAAGTTATCCCGAATGAATTCAAACAAACGCTTCTGCCACCACACCACCTCGTCCTCAGGCGGTTGCAGATACCGTCCCAACTCGGTGTCCACCGCCCCAGGATGCAGCGTCGTCGACGACACGTTCGCCGGACACCGTCTCGCCAGCTCGAACGCGAACAACACGTTCGCCAACTTCGATTGTCCGTATTGTCCCCACGCCGAATACGTCTTCTCGCCGAACAAGTCGTCCCGCGCCAACCCTTTCGCCGCGATTCTATGCGCCTCGCTCGACACCGTCACCACGCGTCCATCCTCGCTCGCGCGCAGCGCCGGAAACAACCCCGCCGTCAGCGCGAAATGCCCCAAATGATTCACGCCGACTTGCAATTCGAATCCATCCCGCGTTCGCTCGAGCGTCGGCACCGCCATCACGCCCGCGTTGTTCACCAACAGGTCCAACCGTTCCCCCTCGTCCAAGTACGCGCGCGCGAAATCTCTCGTCGAACGCACGTCGGCGAGATCGAGCGACCGATACACCAGTCTCGTGGACGACGGCGCGCGCGATTCCAATCGCGCGATGGCGTCTCGACACCGTCGTTCGTCTCGACACGCGAGGACGATGGTGTGATAATCACCGCTCTCTCGCAACGCGCGCGCCGTCTCGAAGCCTATGCCGGTGTTGGCGCCCGTGATGACGGCGCGTTTATCGCCCGGTGGTTGGGTCGCCGCCGCCGACGCGCGCGCGACGACGACGCGCGTCGGCGTCGTCTTCATCGCGTGCATAATCAAAATCTTCGCACGACGACGAATGCGGACGACGACGACGACACACGCCGCCGACGATGTCGATCGACGCCGCGCGTCTCGCGCTCGATGAGATGGAACGCGCGCTCGACGACGCGCACCGCGCGCTCGTCGAGGCGACGATCGACGCGCGCGCGACGAGACGCGACGACGACGAGGCGAATGAATTTCGAGCGCGCGCGGCGAACTCGTCCGAGTCCACCGTCGACGCGATCGAGGCGAGACTGCGTCGGACGATTCGAGACGTGTTGGACGCGCGTTCGAGAGCGTTCCCGGGCGGGTCGGCGGAGAAGGCGGCGATGGTGACGCGGTGCGGGAGGTTGGAGACGCGCGCGCGGGACGCGCGTCGGGACGCGCGCGCGTTCGCGAGGGGCGACGAGATTTCCCCGGCGATTCCGAGCGCGGCGACGGGGGCGACGGGGGACATCGGGGAAACGCTCGGGACGGGGGCGATGGCGTCGATTCGGTCGGCGTTGCGAGGATTGGGATTGGGCGCGTCGGCGGCGGCGGCGGCGACGCGAGACGCCGGCGCCGGCGCGCCGCGATACTCTCGAGAACAGCGCGAGCGCGAGGCGAATAGCGGGGTGGAGACGCGCGGGTGGAGCGCGAGGGATCGCGCGTTCGTGAACGAGCGCGGCGAGGGATCGCTCGGGGTGAGTCGAGGGACGTGGTTCGCGGGCGCGGCGGAGAGTTTGGCGCGCGTGGGCGCCGTGGCGAGAGAGACGACGACGACGACGACGACGACGACGACGACGACGCGCGAGAAGGACGACGTCGCGGTCGGTCACGACGCGTCGTCGACGCGCGAGGCACTTTTGGGGACGAGCGCGACGTTCGCGTCATCGACCGCGACGCCGTCGCGCGACGCGCCCCCGCCGACGGACGCCGCCTCGGCCGAACGCGCGCGACGACTCGACGCCATGCGCGGCGCCGATCGTCTCGACGCCTCCTCGGACGTCCTCGCGCAGTGCGCCGACGTTCTCGAGCGCACGCAGGACGTCGGGGCGTCCGTTCTCGAGACGCTCGCCGCGCAGCGCGAGTCGCTGACGAGGAGCGGCGCCGCCGCGCGCGCGGCGTCGAAAAAAATGGACCAAAATCTCAAGGTGGTCAAGGGCATGAACAGTTGGACTCGCCTCGGGTGTTAGTTAGGGTGTGCGTCGTCTCGGCGTCTCGGCGCCGGTCGACTCTTTGTAATAGTGTGTACTCGCGCGCGAACGCGTCGTCTCGTCCGTCGTCGTCGTCCCCGAAACTCCCCGCGTCCCCACAATCACCCTCTCGCCTCGCGCGCGCGCGATGGCGAGTTTCATCGAGCGTCACGTGCGACGCGCGCGCATGGTCGTGCAGTTCGACCAAGCGCTCGTGGACGACGAACATCCGACGCCAGGTGCGCGACGACGCGAGATTGCGACGCGAGATGAGAATTGACTCTTCGTAACCGAATCAATCGTCTTCGCGTGCGGCGACGACGCGAGACGCGCGTCCATCGAGCGTCGAGACGTCTCGTCGCGCGGAGACACAGTCGCGCGACCGACTGACGCGATGTACTTCGACGACGCGCAGTGTACGCGACGCAAACGCTGGTGGAACTCACGAGGACGCTGGAGGGCGACTCGTTGCGAGACGCGTGCGAACATTTGACGACTCGTGCCGAACACAGAAGCGCGTACGTGAAGAAGAAGGCGCTGAAACTCATCGCCAAGTGTTGCGAAGGGTCGAGCGATCGTCGATTCGCGCGAGAGATGGCGAAGATTTCGGGACGGATTCGAGCGTTACAGGCGCACGCGGGACCGCCGCATCCCACCAAGGGCGACAGCGTGCACGCAGCGGTGCGAGAGGCGGCGAAAGAGGCGATGAGCGCCATATTTGGAAATCACAACGATGTCTCGTCGTCGCCGTCGACGACGTCGGTGATGAGCGGTGCTGGTCGCGCGGGTGGACGAATCGAAGGGTTCGGCGACGGCGACGCGGGCACGGTGGGCGGACGGTTGATGGAGCGAGAAACGTCCGGCGTACACTCGCGTTCGCACTCGTACGAGGAGTACGACACGTATAACGCGACATCCACGCCGTTACGGAAACCTGGAACGTTGGACGCGCCCTTGGAGGCGTCGTTAAATTCCACGCCGAAGTTGAACATTGATTCGGACGGGCCGACAAAGTGGAAACCGTTGCGACCACCCTCGCCGGTGAAAAAGCCAGAGCCCGCCAGAGCGACGGCGTCGGCCACGGCTGATTTGCTCTCTGATTTTGCGACGTCTGCGGCGAGTGCGTCGTCGCTTCCGGCTGCGCCGGCGGCGTCTCCTCCGCCGACCGCACCGACGTCGCGAGAACCGGAATTCGTTCTCCAAGGATCCGAGGAAAAGCGAGCCGTCGACAAACTCTGCACGCCGAGTGGCGTGCGGTTAGCACCAATAGATGACGACGTGCTCGATTTCTTACGTCACGGCGCGCGTTTGAACGCGCAAGGCGTGGTCATCGCGTTGTCGGAACGTTTAGTGACGTACGCGGACGGAGAGGAATGGCGCGGCGCGTACCGCGCGGCGTGCGTGTTAGAGGCGGCGGCGAAAGAGATGCGATCGGGCGCGTGGCTCGCCGCCGTTTTTTTGAATTCGTCGGCGATGGATTTACTCGAGGCGATCACGAGCGACGCCACGGCGCAGGCGCAGCTGAAACAAAAGGCGACGGACGCCGTCGCCGCGTTGCGTCGCGGCGGCGCACCGTCGACGGCGTCAACCACGCCGACGGTGGCGACGACAACATCGTCCGCACCGATGGACCTGTTATCGCAGCTCGGCGATCTGAGCGTCGCCGCGCCTCCGCCGGCGGCGGCGAGCGCCCCCGCGCCGACGGACCCGCTCGCCGACCTCTTCGCGCCGCCGCCGCCCTCGACCGCGGAGTACCACGCGCGTCCACCGAGCGCGTATGTCCCGCCCACCGCGCCCATGCGCGGTCCCGGACTCGCGGCGCTCGCCGAACTCCCGCCCACCGCTGAAGCCGACCGTCTCAAACAAACCAAAGCCTTCGATTTCGTCGGCGATCTCATGCGTTGAGACCGACCGCGTCGTCCATGTAACACGCAGACACACACACGCACGAACCGGTTCACGAACAACAAAAACAACACACACACTCATACGAATCACAAACTCGCTACGTCGTCGCGTCATCGAACGAATTTCCCCAACACGGGATACTTGCCCAAAAACTTGTCCCGCCACTCCCCCAACGTCTTCATCTCCTCCTCGCTCAACCCCTCCGTTCCGCGAGCCTCCTCCTCCTCGCTCACGTTGATCTTCATCGTCGCCAACGCCCGCGTCGCATCGCGTCCGTTGAGCGCCGCGTACGGACCACCGGGCCCGTAGAAATCGCGTCCCGTCGTCGTGTCAAAGACGAATCCATCGCACGCCATCGCGCACGCGTTCTCATCCGCCTCCACGCGCGCGCGCAACTGCGAGGGCGTGAACGTCACGTCCGGAATCGTCGGCGTCGTCATCGCGGGCGCCATGACGACGACGGCGAGACGCGCGCGCGAATCTCTGACGACGACGCGTCAGAGGTTGTTGGTCTTCATCGTCCCCGCCGCACGAATGGCGACGATTGGACGCGTCACGCGCGCGTGGGGGACGCGATCGACGCACGAACGCGTCCACTCGCGTCGTCGCGTCGTCTCGACGTCGTCGCGCGTCGAGCGCGCGCGTCGAACGCGCGTCGAATCTCATGATGATGACGATGGTGATGACGACACAGTCGACGCGTTCGACGACGCGGGGCGTGGACGTCGCGCGGTGCTCCTCGCCGGAATCGTCGCCGTCGTCTCCTCTTCGCCCTCGCTCGACGTCGACGCGGCGCCGCCGGTGATCGGGCTGTACGAGGACCCGTCGAGGGTCGGGGTGGGCGCGGCGAAGACGCGCGTCGACGCCGACGCGCTCCTCGAGACGTTGACGCGCGACGTCGCGGTGCGGCGATACTTTGTCACGGGGGATCTCACGGAGGAAATTTTCGCCAACGATTGTCGATTCATCGATCCCACGACGAACGTCGTCGGTCTGTCGAGGTATCTGCGAGCGTTGCGCGCGTTGTTCGATCCGGCGAGGTCCGACGTCGCGCTCGTCGGCGAGTTGCGACGCACGGCGCCGAACACGATCGAGGGTGATTATCGCGCGGAGGGGTACCTGAAACTTCCGTGGAATCCGCGCGTGCCTCCGTACGAGGGACACATCGTGTGGACGATTCATCCGGACGACGGGAGCGAGCGGGCGGGACTCATCGTGGAACAGCGACAGACGTGGAATATTAGCGGCGCCGAGGCGCTTCGCGAGACGTTTACGCCGTCGTGACGTAGCTTGTTTTTGTGTGTGTGTGTTTGTAAACGATATGATGAGAGTGTATGAGTACGCGTGATTTATCCATCGATATCCTTCTCACTCACATGTGTTTGTTTTTTAGCTACGGTACGGCGACGCGCGATCACACCAAGAGAGACGCCGTGTGGAGCTTGGAGCTCAGTTCGAGTTGCATCTTGGTCAGGTTGGTGAGGTACTGCACCATCATGACGTCCTCGATGCTTTCGCCGAAGACCTTGTCGAATTGCGCCTTCGTGAGTTGCGGCACGCTCTGTAAAGCCTCGGAGAGCGCGCGACCGACCTCGGCGTCGCCCGCGCGTCGGCCGCTCGCGACGTCGTCGACGTACGCCTGCGCGTCAGCCAACAACGCACCCAATTTACCCATCGTGTGTGCCAAACCGGCGACGTCGTCGTCCTGCTTGACCGAACTACCCGTTCGAAGCGACTCCACGCCCAGCTTGTTCGCTTGCTGGAGATCCACCTCGCACTCGATTTCGCTAAAGCGCACGCCGGCGGATCTGCTCTCGCCGCTCTCCCGATCCGTCGTCGCCAACACCGTCTCACCGACGCTCGCGCTCAGTATATCCCCGCCCTGTTCGACGCCAGAAAACTCTGCGTCCAACATCACGTGCACCGGCGTCCCACCCGCCGCATCCTTGGCGAAAAATTCGTGCACCACCGCCGTCACCTCCGGGCTCGCGTCGCCGGCGCTAAACCACCCGACGACGCGTTCCTCCGGATTCACCCGCGCGTGCAATCCGAGCATCGTCTTATGAAACTCGACATCCATCAACAACTCTCCATCGCGATCTTGACACGGAATCGCGTACGACGCGCGCGCGACGACCACCACGCGTCCGTCCGCGTCTGTCGACGCCGTCCCCAACAGCGCGCCGATCACTTTATCCACCGCTTCACCGCGTCGCACGTATCTGCGACGACGCGCACCGCGTCGACGTCGTCAGTCACACCATCACGAGTATCACCGTCGCATCGCGCGCGTTGAGTCACCGTCGCATCGCGCGCGTCGCTCGAGACGGTCGAGCCGCAATCGCTCGCGCGTCTAGGTTCGCGACGATCATCGCGCGCGCGCGTCGCGAGTCGTCACGCACCCGTCGCACACGCCGAGCACCACGGACGGGGTGACGATGATCTTCGAGATCGTCCCGGGGGCGCCGAGAGGGGCCATGACGTCGAGCCGAGGACGCGCGTCGACGTCTGCGGGGACGAATGGGAGTCCCTAGGCCCTAGGGCGGCGACGGCGAGACGCGCGTCGGTTCGAGTCGGTTCGAGTCGTCGGTTCGACGGTACGAGCGCGGTATCGGCGCGAAGAAACACGCGTGGGATGTACACGTATCGATGAAGGGGGCGGTGGGGGCGCGCGCGGCGTTCGAATGGATCATTATCTTACATGGCGCGACGCGGCGCGGCGTCGACGACGCGGCGCGACGAGGACGGAACCGTCTTCAGAATCGATTCACGCGTCTTCTTCACTTCACCTGTTCGACGATTTCGAGGCGAGCTTTTCGATGGCCCCGGCGAGAGACGCCGCCTGGAGCTTTGGGTTGAAGTAACGGTCGAAATCGGCTGGGACGATTTCGAACGCCTCGCAGAGGGCGCTTTTGCCTTTGACCAAGCGGTCGTGGAGCAAGTTTTGGAGATCGGAGCGCTCGACTTGGCTCAGTCGAGATTGCGCGCCGCTTCTCTGCCCCTTCACGGCCGGCGCTAAACCAAACGCTGGGTGATCTTCCGTCACCGCGGGCGCCGATGGCTTGAACTTGGAGGCGGCGAACTTGCCATCCTTGTCTCCCGACGCGGACGGGCGTCCGCGGCCGGCGCCGGCGCCGCGACCGCTCGGTTTCGTCGTCCCCATGGAATCCAACGCGGCGGCGGCGAGAGACGCCAAAGGATCATCGTCGTCGATGTCTTCGGTTTTGCGTTTTCTTCCACGCTTGGACGGACCCGGCGGGCGACCGCGACCGCGCGGCTTCGTTGGAATCGGGATGGGGACGTTCCACGCCGCCACGTCTTGGAGATCCTTCTTGGACGCGAGGCTGCCTCGAATCTTACCGGTGGGCGATAAGAATGCTTCGGCGTCGTCTTGTGCGTCCAAACGTTTCGCCGGTCGAGCCGGAGACCACGCGCCTCTCACGGCGGTGAGCACCTTTTCAGTCGCCCCCGCGTAGTCTCGCGTCGTCGTTCCGTCTCGTCGCACCATCACGTTCGACGTCGCCTTGGCGGGTACCTTTTCGGTATCTTTGGCATCATCATCGGCATCATCATCGGCATCATCATCGGCATCATCATAGTTCGCCTCATCCTTGACGGTCGCATCGACGGGCGTGTTGCTCAACAACACTTTCGCCGCGGATTCGTCCTTGCGCACGTCGACGGCGGCGGGAGTGTTCGCCGCCGGCGCAGCTTCGGGAGTTCCATCCGGTGAGCCTTCATCGACGTCACCATTGACGAGGTGTCTCTGGAGCGCCATCAACGAATCACTCGCGGACTCTGGGTCGTTGAACGATCCGCCGGTGCGACGTTCAATCGCGCGCATCGCGTGCTGCGCGGCTTGAGCGCGAATACGCGCCGCGTCGCTTCTATTTCTACGAGCCTTGTGATTAGCCTTCGAATACGCCTGCTGCAATCGTTTCGTCGTGTCGTCCAAATCAAGCACCGCGCATTCCTCCATCTTCCGCTTTTGATCCTCCAACTCCTCCACCGACTTCACCAAGAGTCTGTTTTGATCCCCCGGAGAGATGCCCGCCTGCACGTTGGTGATCAAGCGATCGAGCGATTTCATCTTACGAAACGGCCAACGCTTGATGCCGTACTTGCGACACTGTCTCTTGAGCACCGTCAAACCGACGCCGAGCTTGCGACACGCCGCCTCGGACGGAAGATGGAAACAACTCGACAATTCCTCCTGCGTGATGTCCGACGCGCTTCGATACTGTCGAACGCGACGATTCTCGCGCGACTGATTCGGAGGTTTTTTCGGTTTCACCACCACCTTGGCGTCATCCGCCGCGTCCTCACGCGCGCCCTCGCCCCCCCCGCCCGTCTCGACGTCGCCCTCGCTCGCCGTCGCCGCGTCCTCGCCGCCCGCCGCGTCCCCGCCGGCGCTCTCTCGCGCGCCGCGCGTCTCCTTGGTCCCATTCTCCGCCGCGCGCGCGCTCGCTACACCGACACCACCGTCACGCGCACCGTCGTACTCGCGCACATCGTCGCGTCCTCCTCTTTCTCCGCCTCCTCCGTCGTCGACGCCGTCGACGCCGTCCGCCGCCGCCGCTTCGTCCGCGTCGCCCGCGCGCATCGCTCGCGAGTCGCTCCGGTCGACGATCACACACACACGATCACACACACACGGACGAACACGAACGCACGAACACACGGACGATCGCGCGAACGATCACACGGACGCGCGCACCGATGAACCGACCGCCGACGTCTCGCCGCACCCAATAGACACCCTCCTTTATGACGAGTCACGACTCCTCAAACACCCCCCACACGCACCCCGTCGATCGAGCCAAGCCCTCGGACGGAATGAGCGATGGATGCGCGACCCCCGTGGATCGCGCGCGCGCGTCTCGTCGGAACCCCTCTCCTCGCGCGACGTCAACTCCTCGACGTCGCACAGAACGATCGCACGCGTGAAAATCCACCCGTCGAGTCGTCTCGATGACCGACACGACCGACGTCGACGCACCGCGCGCGCGAGATCACCCACGCGCGATCAACCCTCGATGGACGATTCGCGCGACGCGACGCGACGCGACGATCGAGATCGATGACGGGGCGAATCGACGTCGATGTCTGTCGACGCGCGTCCGCGCTCGACTCGGTCTCGCGACGGCGCGAACGAGTCGAGAAGAGACGACGAGAGACGACGAGAGACGACGAGAGACGTCGTCGCGCTCGCGGTCGCGTCGCGCACTCGCGAGACGAGTGAACGCGCGCGCGAATGAATGAATGAATGAACGAGCGAGCGGGCACCGCGGCACCGCGACGGGGTTTTGCGTGATCGCATTCGTGGTCGTCATCGTGATGGGCGTTCGGACGTCTTATGTACGCAAGTACGTGGACGCGCTCGATACACGTGGACGCGTGATACACGTTATAGACGTGTAGGAGTATAAAGACCATAGAGTATGTATTACCCGTCCGAGTATGTGTGTAAAGTGTGTGCGTCACGCCCGCGCGCGCGCCGATCGACGTCCTGTCTGTCGACGGCGCGTGCGAGTATTTAGTACCATCACACGGAGTACGATTCGGACGATCGGTACGTAGAGGAGTGGTGTGTGTGTCGATGTGTGTGTGTGTGTCCGTGTGTGTGTGTGTGTGTGTCCGTGTGCGCGAAGCGACCGGGGACGCGTCCTCGAGACCGCGCGCGTCGAGGCGCGAGGGCGAGGGGACTGCGGACGATCGAGCGCGGCGATGGCGGCGGTGGCGGTGCGTCGTCGCGCGTCGTCGATCGTCGGTCGGGCGGTGTCGAGGTCGACGTCGAGGTCGATGTCGGGCGCGACGGGCGCGGTGGGCGCGCGGCGGTGGATGCGCGCGGGCGGTGGTGACGGCGATGTAGGGGGGGAGGACGCGTGGACGGGGGCGCGGGCGCGGGGGGGGACGTCGTCGTCGTCGTCGGAGTCGGAGTCGCGGTGGGGTCGTGGCGCGGAG
>Ga0181567_10001609_pt1 | contig 17086 bp, 19 predicted proteins | sample 101ome_14_FD_133761 | JGI IMG/M metagenome (GOLD analysis project Ga0181567, IMG submission 133761) | Coastal salt marsh microbial communities from the Groves Creek Marsh, Skidaway Island, Georgia - 101403AT metaG (megahit assembly) | ecosystem: Environmental > Aquatic > Marine > Intertidal...
ATCTCTGCCCATAACCAGTTTGGCGGCACTGTTACCAAAATCGAGCTATCTGATCTGATGCCGATTGGGCGCAAACATGGCTGGAAATCACGCTATCCGATTGTGCAATGGGTAGCGATAAAACTTGGTCCTGAGGCTTGCCAGTGACTAGCCCCTACCACATAGATGCTGGCACAATGCTGGTTGCAGGATTTGGCTTCAGACAATCTGCAACCTGCCACAGCTTTGAAAATCTTCTGCAGATGACAGGAATGGGTGACAGGATTAGCAAGATTGCTGTTCTTTCAGACAAGGCCAACCACCCTGAATTTTTGCGTTTCTGTGCTGAGGCCAGCTTTGAAATCATCGCGATTGACCAGCAGCAGATGCAGGATATTCAGACCCCCAGCCAGTCAGAGGCTAGCCAGCAATACCGTCAGACCGGCAGTGTATGCGAAGCAGTTGCATTATGTGCTGGCGGCAGGGATAGTGTGATTGTCAGGCATAAAATGATATCTGATGACAGGCGGGCCAGCTGTGCTATTTCAGCCCCTTATGAGTCGGCTCTACAACCACAGAACAAGCAAAAAGAGAGCAGAAAATGACAGTACATTTTATTGGTGTTGGTCCTGGCGCGGCTGATCTGATTACTGTTAGAGCGCAGAATATCATTTCTGCCAGCCCTATTTGCCTATATGCTGGCTCGCTGATCCCGCAGGAAATACTTGCCTATTGCCCCGAAGATGCCGAGCTGATCAATAGCGCACCGCTTGATCTGGACGCAATTGAACAGATTTTCCGCACAGCGCATGAAACCGGCAAGGATGTTGCCAGACTTCATTCAGGTGATGTATCGATCTGGTCAGCCATGGCAGAACAGATTGACAGGCTGAAACAGCTGGATATTCCCTATCGTGTTACGCCCGGCGTGCCAAGCTTTGCGGCAAGTGCCGCCGCGCTAGGGGTTGAGCTGACAGTGCCATCAATTGTGCAATCTGTTGTGCTGACCCGCACCTCTGGGCGGGCCTCGTCCATGCCTGACACAGAAACCCTAGAAGCTTTTGCCGCCACAAGGGCCACCCTTGCTATTCATCTATCTATCCATGTGCTTTCAGATGTGGTGGACAGGCTGACCCCCTTTTACGGACCAGATTGTCCTTGTGCGGTAATTTATCGGGCAAGCTGGCCAGAAGAACAGATTTTCACCGCAAGGCTGGACCAGATAGCTAGCAAGATAGATAGCCAGATTGAACGCACGGGACTGATACTGGTTGGCAAGGCACTGGATATATCAGATTTCACCCCTTCATCATTATATGCGGCTGATTATGATAGACGATTCAGACCTGCCAGCGCACGACAAAACGCCTCAGAAATAGCTGACAGGAACGGAGATAAAGATGGGCGTTAAGGCAGGGTTGGTAATTTCAGCACCAAGTTCGGGCACAGGCAAGACAACTGTCATGCTTGGCCTGCTTAGGCTATTGCGCAGGCGCGGTCTTGCCATTCAGCCCTTCAAATCAGGCCCCGATTATATTGACCCTGCTTTTCATCAAGCAGCATCTGGAAAAGCATCATTCAATCTGGATAGCTGGGCAATGCGCCCGCAATTGCTGAACAGCATCGCCAATAAAGCTAGCACGGCTGACATGGTTCTGGCTGAAGGCTCAATGGGGCTGTTTGATGGTGTAGCAAAAACAGGTGCGACAGGCACAGGCGCGACAGCCGAAATTGCCATGCGCTATGGCTGGCCAGTTGTGCTGGTGATAGATGTTTCAGGTCAGGCACAATCTGCGGCTGCGGTGGCACTTGGCTTTCGGGACTATCTTGGTGATTTGCCATTTGCAGGGGTAATTCTGAACCGTGTTGCCAGCCCACGCCATGAACATCTGGCACGGCTAGGCATGGAACATCACCAAATTCCTGTGCTGGGCTGTCTGCCAAAAAGAGGTGATATGCTATTACCTGAACGTCATCTTGGACTTATTCAGGCGGTTGAACATCCTGATCTGGAAACAGCCATAGAAGGATATGCTGATTTTGTGGAACCACATATTGATCTGGACGCGCTGATTAAGGCCGCAAGTATCACCAGTCAGCCAACAGCTTTATCTGGCGATGACGAAATTGGCCAGATTGTGCCCCCTGCCCAGATTATTGCACTGGCACAGGATGAAGCCTTTTCATTTACCTATCCGCATTTGCTGGAAAGCTGGCGACAGCAGGGCGCCGAAATTACGCCTTTCTCGCCGCTAAAAGATGAATGCCCTAGAAAAGATGCAGAGCTGATCTGGCTGGCAGGCGGCTATCCCGAATTACATGGCGGCAAACTGGCACAGTCACAAAGCTGTTTTAGGGCCATCCGCACACATGCAGAAACCAAAGCCGTGCATGGCGAATGTGGCGGCTATATGGTGCTAGGCGAAGGGCTGATTGACAAAGATGGAAACCGTCACAAAATGCTTGGTCTTCTGGGGCTTGTGACCAGCTTTGAGAAGCGCAAATTTCATCTTGGCTACCGGCTGGCAAGCCCTGTTTCCTCTGCCCCTGCCATGCAACGATATCATGCGCTCAGAGGTCATGAATTTCACTATTCCTCAATTCTGGAACAACCAGACGTACCACTATTTTCAGTAACAGATGCTAATGGCCAGATAGTTGCAGAAACAGGCTCTGTGCGGGCTAATGTTTCAGGCACTTTTTTTCATCTGATAGCTGAGGCATAATCATCAGGGTTTGACGATAAGCATGATAGACCAGATAGATAAAGACAAAACAATTGTCAGCTTTGTAAGCTCGGGGCCCGGTGATCCCGGATTGCTTACCCTGAATGCTGTGGACAGATTAAAGCGGGCAGATGCAGTGCTATTTGATGATTTGTCAGCAGGTCCTATTCTAAGCTATGCCCGAAAAGGCGCAGATCTGGTTGGGGTAGGCAAGCGGGCTGGCAGGCCATCCCCAAAACAGTCTAATGTAAGCAGATTGCTTGTTGATTACGCCAGAGGCGGTGGCCGGATTGTGCGGTTGAAATCTGGTGATAGCGGTATTTTTGGCAGGCTGGAAGAAGAAATTATCGCGCTTCGGCAGGCAGGCATCGCCTATGAAATTATCGCCGGTGTTCCGTCTGCCTGTGCTGCTGCCGCCGCTGCAGGTATTCCGCTTACACGCCGGCTGACTGCACGACGGGTTCAATTTATCACCGGCCATGATGTAGATGGCCAGCTTCCTGAAGATATAAATATCGAAGCACTTGCAGACCCTGCCGCAACCACCGTGCTATTTATGGGCAAACGTACCTTTTCCAGCCTGGCCAGCCTGCTGATAAAACATGGCCTGTCACCACACACCCCTGCGATATTGGCAGAAGCTGTTTCTACACCTGAACAGCGCCTGATTTCTATGCGCATCTCAGAATTGGCACAGTTTCTTGATAACCATACCAGCCCTGCGCCGGCGCTTATTTTTTATGGTGCCTTAAGCGAATTATTCTCAGAAGATGTGTCGATTATTGGTGCTGAGGCTAAAATGGCAGAACAACAGAAAGCTGGCAGATGATGGAATTATTTCTGGTCGGGTGCGGCACTGGCAATCCAGATCATCTTACCATGCAAGGGCTATCTGCGCTGCGTTCAGCAGAGCTTATCCTGCTACCAACAAAAGGCGCGCAAAAGTCAGCGCTTGCCGATATCAGATATCAGATTCTGCAAACCCATCTTGGCGCATCAATGCCGCAGATACAGAATTTTGAAATACCCTCGCGCGCGTCAGATATTCCCTATCAACAGGCCGTCCTGCGCTGGCATGACGAGATTGCAGATAGATGGCAGACAGCACTGGCAAAAGCCTCATCACCGCAGAAAGTGGCCCTGATGATATGGGGGGACCCGTCTGTTTACGATAGCGCTATGCGGATTGCAGAACGGCTTAAACCTGTGCCTGAAATAACCGTAATTCCGGGCATCAGCGCAATTCAGGTCCTTACCGCCGCCCATCAAATCCCGCTTAACAGGCTGGCAGGAAATATCACCATCATGACAGGCCGCAACCTGCGCGAGACCGGCATTGATGATCACATAAATGATGTTGTCGTGATGCTGGATGGCGAATGTTCGTTTACCAGCCTGCCATCTGACGCATTTGATATTTACTGGGGTGCGTATCTTGGTATGCCGCAACAGCTATTAATATCAGGCAGGCTGACTGATGTGGCAGAGGATATTATCTCAATCAGGGCTGAGGCACGCACCACAAATGGCTGGATTATGGATAGCTATCTGCTACGCCGGAAATCATAGTTTATATCACGTTATCCGCCAGATTTATTCACATAGCTAATCGCAAATTGATGTTTGCCTGCGACGGTAATTTTTGTCACTGAAAGCTCGTCTATGATGAATTTCAGCCCTGCAGATGGCGTGTTCAACGCATAGCCCAATGCCGCGCGGATAACACCAGCATGTGCCATAATGCCAACAGACCGTTCCATCGCAAGCGCGCTATATTCGTCCAGCACTGCCGATACACGCTGATATAAATCAGAAAAGCTTTCCCCATTAGGTGGCGTAAACTGGAATAACGCATCATCACTAAGCTCGCCAATATCTGGCAATTCACCATAGGGGGTATCTTCCCAGTCACCAAAATCCTGTTCCCAAAGACGCTCATCTATCACCTGCATCTGGCTATCGGGAAAGAGCTGTAAAAAGCTTTGCTGGCATCGTCTGGCCGGACTGCCTAGCCAGATGTCGACCGGATGTAAATGCCGCCGTACCTCTTGGATTCTAGCAACATCTAGCGGTCTTATGTCACAGTCTGTCCGCCCGCATAATCTGCCTATGGGCTTTATTTTTGCATGCCGGACAAGCACAATTTCTGCTGTCATGTTTCAATATCCCTGATACGGTTATGCGTCCGTGTTGCGATTAATCGCATCACTTTGCCGATGCGCTATTTTCCTGACGGAAAAATACACGTATAACCCTCGAAGGATTCATAGCAAAGTTATAAAGGCATAACAATATGACGCCAAAAAACCACAGGCTATCTGCAATATTTTATCGGCTGTTAGAACAGGCAGATAGCCAGATAGCCAGATTGTCATTATATCTGTTTTCTTTTTTTGAAAGTATCATCATTCCAATTCCTACAGACCCATTGCTGATAGCATGTGTGATGGCACGCAGAGATAGGTGGCTGGAAATTGCACTTTACACTGCAGCAAGTTCGGTAATTGGTGGTGCGGTTGGCTGGTATCTTGGTGCATATCTTACTTCTTTTGTTTCTGATTTGCTTCAATATCTTCCAGAACAGATTGCCGGTGAAGCAAAATTTTCTGCCGTATCAGATGCGTTTAACAGGCTTGGTATTTTGCTGGTATTAATCGGGGCATTCACGCCTCTGCCCTATAAGGTAATTGCGATCAGTGCAGGTTTATTTGGCTATGGGTTTGTGCCATTTATCCTGTTTTCTGCAATTGGCAGGTCTGTTCGTTTCTGTATTGTTGCCAATATGACAGCCAATTTCCGCAATCCCAAGAAAGTCATCCTGCTAGGAACGATTTTACTGGTGCTGATAACAGCAGGCATTGTGATATTGAACTAAATAGCTGACCAGATTACAGTGGAACATACTAACCATTTCAGCAAAACTGCTATCACGATCAGATGGCATTAGATTTTATCAGGGCAGGATATGGCACTCCGCAAACAAGAATTGCACCGAACCAAGCTTCTATTTGGGTTAAGCTTCATTTCTGCAAGCCTTATCGCTGGTGCATACTGGTTTCAATATGTTGAAGGTCTGCATCCATGCACCTTATGCCTATGGCAAAGATGGCCTCATTATCTGGTCTGCGTTTTGGGCATTCTGGCCTTTACTGCACTTCGTCCGTCATTTTTGCTGATACTGGCCATGATGATGATGTATCTGACAGGCGGCATCGGTATGTATCATGCAGGGGTCGAGCTTGGCATATTTGCAGGACCTGGCGGATGTACGGCCTCGTTTGACGATCTGCCCCTTGCCGAAGGGCTACAGAGCCTGCTTGATACCAGTCCGGTAAGATGTGATGAGGTTGTCTGGTCATTTCTGGGCCTATCAATGGCGGCATGGAATGGTCTGATATCCATTTTGGCTGGCAGCGTGGCTATGCTATTATATCGCCGTAACTGATTTAAGGGACAGGCAGAAAGATAGTAATGATGAGAAAAAGACTGCGTACCCCCCAAACTGACCCAAAGCTGGATAGCTTTCTGCGTGTCAATCATGCTGGCGAACGCGCCGCACAGACCATTTATCAGGGCCAGCTTGCGATCTTGAAAAACCGCCCTGAAGCAGATGAAATCCAGCATATGATGGAACAGGAAGTAGAACATCTTGAAACCTTCGAGACATTATTAAATGACTATGAGGTTCGCCCATCCATGCTTGACCCGCTATGGGGGGCTGCCGGATTTCTGCTAGGGGCAGGCACAGCCATGCTTGGCACGAAAGCAGCAATGGCCTGTACAATCGCTGTAGAAGAGGTGATCGGCGAGCATTATGACAAACAGGTAAAACATCTTAATCGCACCAATCAGGAAACTGAATTATCCGCAACGCTTGCAAAATTCAGAGATGAAGAGCTAGAACATCGCGATATTGCCGTTGATCATGATGGCAGAGGCGCGCCTGCCTATCCTGTATTGCGTGCTGTTATTCAGATGGGATGTAAAACAGCCATTAAAATTGCTGAAAAAATATAGCCAGCAACGCTTACTGGGCCAAAAGTTCGCTATCCCAATACAGATAGTCACGCCAGCTATGATGCAGATAATTTGGCGGAAATGCCCTGCCATTTTCCTGTAATTGCCAGACGGTCGGCACTTGCGGCCGCGTAAGCGGATGCATGTTACATTGTGCAGGCATTTTATTTGCCTTTTTCAGGTTACAGGGACTACAGGCCGCCACCACATTATCCCAGCGAGACCTGCCACCCCGCGAGCGCGGTATTACATGATCAAAGGTAAGATCGCCGGCCGGCAAAGCATGATCACAATATTGGCAGGTAAATTTATCGCGTAAAAACACATTAAAACGGGTGAAGGCCGGATGGCGATTCTGGGGAATATATTCTTTTAATGCAATAACCGACGGCAGGGGCATCTTCATAGATGGCGAGCTGACCATCTCGTCATATTCCGAAATGATTGTCACCCTATCTAGGAAAACAGCTTTGATACTGTCCTGCCATGACCACAATGAAAGCGGAAAATAGCTAAGTGGCCTGAAATCAGCATTGAGAACAAGTGCTGGCGGCCGCATGCCTGCATTCATCATTTAACTCCTTAAGCTTATGATAAAGTCAAACATGTTCACAGCCGCAAGGCAAGCCTCAAACCCCCTTTGTCATGATAATTTCATCAAAATGTAGTAATTCACCTGCAAGGCAACCTACCATATATAGCGTTTTAGGCACGTTATCAGCCTGTTATCTTGTCATTGTGCTAGCTGGTGAACGCAGCCAGCCTGTCAATGACCTGCTGGTCTATTCCATGTGCAAGACCGCGCATAATATGCATTTCGGGGCTATAGCTATGCGCGCATAATTGCGCATGCGCCTGATGGCACATCGCAACTGGCACAACAGGGTCAACATCACCATGCACCAGCATTACCGGCATATCTTGATAGGGGTTAATTTGGTCTGACAATAGCCCGCCAGACAGGCAGAATAGCCCGCCAAGCTGGCTGTGATAGCTTAGCCCGCCTGCTAATGCCATCATGCCGCCTTGTGAAAATCCCCCGATCATTAGCTGCTTGGCAGAAAGCGCAAATTGCTGGCACAGAGAATCTGCCATATCATGCACAATCCATCTGGCCTGAGCGCAATTTTCCTTTATCTCATCTGCATCTAGCGAGGTTGCGCTAAGGGCAAACCATTCACGGCCAAACGGATTGGCAGAACAGGGATAAGGTGCGTCTGGAAAGAATATGCCTGCTACAGGCTGTTTTTCAGATTGGCCTGAGCGCTGAGTTGCTGGCAGAATATATCCCGCCAGACTGGTTAAATCAGTGCTATCAGCGCCCCATCCATGCATCATGACAACCAGCTTTTCTAATGGTTTATCTGCTGTCTGATTATCAGTACGATACAGATAGCCAGATATCTGGCTGACCGGCCTGTGTGTGTTTGCCGGTAACGGCACTTCTATCTCAAATAATGCCGGCATCACATCTCTCCGGTAGGTGGCAATCTTATTACTATTATGATGTTAGCGTTAACAGACCAGCTATTTCAATCCTTCTAAGTAATTTGCCAGCCAGATAGCTTTTGCCCACTCATCCTGAGGCTGGCATCCGGATTCTGACTTGGCTATAATGGCATCTATGAGCGATATTTCATTTTTGCATCTGCCAGAATCCAGCATTGGACAATATACACGCTTTGCCCCTAGCCCGACCGGCTATCTGCATCTTGGGCATTGTTATTCTGCTTTGCTGGCATGGTATGCGTCAGGCCAGAATCCTGAACGGTTTCAGTTGCGTATTGATGATCTGGACTACACACGATCGCGGCCTGAATTTGAACAGGCAATCATCGAAGATTTGCAATTTCTGGGCATAAGCTGGGCAGCACCCCCTCGCAGACAATCTGAACATCTTGATAGATATCAGCATTATCTAGATCAGCTAATCGCCCAAGATCTTGTCTATGCGTGCTTTCTGAGCCGCAAGCAAATTGAAGATAGCCTGTCAGCCCCTCATCATGCGCCACAATTTGCGCCATCAACCCGCTCGGCGATAGCTGAATCCGAACGACAGGAACGGCTTGCACAAGGCCAGCCAGCTGTGTGGCGTCTGGATGCGATGCGTGCCAGCGACTATGTAGGGGATATTTACTGGACAGATAGCTGGCTTACCCGTCATCTGGTAAATCCTGCTGAATTTGGGGATGTGATCATTGGCAGGCGGGATATTCCAGCCTCCTACCATCTAAGTGTAGTGATAGATGATGCCGAGTGTAATATTGAACAGGTTGTCAGGGGCGAAGATTTACACAGCTCGACTCCTATTCATCGGCTACTTCAAGCGCTTCTTGGCTTGCCAACCCCTGTTTATCATCATCATCCGCTTATCTGTGATGAAAATGGCAACAGGCTGGCCAAACGAAATGATGCACTGTCTTTACGCAAGATGCGAGATGATGGGCTAAGCCGTCGGAAGATTATTAGCCAGATAGAACAAAAGCTGATGGCTAATGATAAGAAGATAGAAAAAAATACGTAAATACTATTGACATATTTTTCATTAGAGGTCATATCATGCAGTGCACAACGATTTTTGTGCATTTCCTCCCTAAACTTGGTCGTGGCTTATACCACGACCTTTTTTTTGCTTAAAATTGGCAGAATTTCTAACTTTGAAATAGATTGTTTCTAAATTGGAAACAATGGTTTCGCTTGCTAATTTTTGTGCAGTGCACAATTTACGGTCTAAATCGATGAAATACAGATTTCGCAGGCGAGCGAAAAGCTGGCATTTTAAGCCTATATATTAGTTGCCTATCTGGGGCTGGATTCAGATGAAAATGGCAATAAAAGAACAGCAGCACAAATCACAGCCACCGGCACCAACGAGCCAAGAAGAAGATTATTCCAGCCTATCACGCTATGTAATGCGCCTGCTGAAAATGAGGCCACTGCAATAAAAAAGGTTAACAGAAAATCAGCTACACCCTGTACCCTGCCGCGTTCGGAAGGTTCTGCAACATCGGCGATAAGCGAACTGCCAGACACAAACAGAAAATTCCATCCAAGTCCTAGAAATACCAGACTAATGAAATAATGGACAAATCCGACCCCCATTAACCCAAAGCCAATACAGGCAAGATAAAATAGAATTCCCGAAAGGATAATGACCTTATAGCCCCATTTTTTAATTAGCCCGCCTGTAAAAAAAGATGGTGCAAACATCGCTATTACATGCCATTGAATGATGCGGGCATTCTGGGCATCGCCTAGCAGGCTGATATTTACAACCTGAAGCGGCGTTGCTGTCATCACAAATACCATTACAGCATAGCCAAGTGATGCAGATACAAGGCCCATGACAAATCTAGGCAATCTGAAAATCTGACTCATTCTGCGCCCCTGATAGCCTTGTCTTTCAGGCGGCGGCACATCAAGCATCCAGATCACAATCATTGCAATGATCTGCAATGCAGAAATCGCAAAATAACATCCAGCATAGGGTGCTGTTTCTATCAGAAGACCTGTCCGGATAGATATTTCAGGTCCCATCACCGCTGCTGCCAGCCCGCCAAGCAACACCATTGATACGGCCTGAGGCTTAAGGTCAGAGCGCAGATTATCTGCGGCTGCATATCGGTAAAACTGGGCAATGCCCTGAGCGCCCCCTAGCAAAAACGAGCCGATAAAAAATAATGCGAATGAGCTATCCAGAACAGCTTTTGCCTGTATGACAGTTGCGATCAATGCCATTAGCACCCCTGCGGCAAAAACCGGACGCCGGCCGAATCGCCCCATCAGCAAAGATGCCGGCAAGGTTGTCATCATCGCCGCTAGAAACTGGCAGGATAAGGGCAAGGTTGCCATCCATAAGGCAGGAGCAATGGCTGAGCCTACCAGTCCAGTATTGATCACATTCACATTGATCGCCGTCATCGACAGTGCCTGAGCAACACTCAGCACCCACACATGGCGCGGCATTGCGGCCATTGAAGCAATTGACATAAAGCGTTATTCCTATCGAAGAAAAATCAGACGCGTTTTTAATTCACGACTTGGAAACTATCCGGACTTACTCGTTCCCAATACACTGCTAGACGAGGATCTTCAACCTCTTCTCCTCTTAGCAATGCTCCTTTATCTACTTTTGGATAAATCTGGTCTGCTAACTGGATCTGGCTAGCAGAAAGACGGCGCACAATGTGCCTGCGATTAAGCTCTTGCGGGCCGTGAAGTCCAGCCGCCTCAAGCAATTCGGCGACAGCTTCAATGGTGTAATGCTGAAAATTGGCTACTCGCTGTGCGCGCTCATTTATATCTACGGCACGATAGCGTTTTGGATTCATGGTTGCCAGCCCTGTCGGACATTCGCCAGACGCACAGTCGCGCGCCTGAATACAGCCCAGCGCAAACATAAATGGCCGCGCCATGTTACACCAGTCTGCCCCTAGCGCAATATGGCGAACCACATCATAGGCAGAAACAATTTTGCCAGATGCGGCAATTTTCACCCTGTCTCTTAGCCCTGCACCTTTGAGCGTGTTGTCTACATAAACCAGCGCATCGCGCAACGGACATCCTAGATGATCTGTAAATTCTGCAGGGGCGGCACCTGTTCCACCCTCAGCACCGTCAACAGTTACAAAATCAACAACCATGCCTGTTTCAACCATCGCTTTGGCGATGGCGGCAAATTCCCAAGGATGGCCAATACATAATTTTATGCCAACTGGCTTACCATCTGAAAGCTTGCGTAATCTCTGCGCAAATTCAAGCAATTCTCTTGGGGTAGAAAATTCAGAATGGCGGGAAGGCGAGATACAGTCCTGATAGGGTTCAACCCCCCGTGCTTCAGCGATTTCAGGTGTAACTTTGGGGGCTAGTAACATGCCACCATGACCTGGTTTTGCACCTTGTGAGATTTTAATTTCAATCATTTTGATTTGCGGATTTTTTGACATTTTTGCAAAAATATCTGAATCAAATTTACCATCTTTGGTGCGACAGCCAAAATAACCTGTCGAGATTTGCCATATCACATCACCACCACCTGCCTGATGATATTTTGAAAATGACCCCTCACCAGTATTATGGGCAAAACCGCCAAGCTTTGCGCCTGTATTCAGTGACTGGATCGCAGGCGGAGACATCGCCCCGAATGAAGTACCCGAAATGTTAAGCAACGCACATTGATAGGCATTTTTGCCCTCCCCTACCGTGATCCGAAAATCCTTATTTTCGATATGGGTTGGGGTTATGGAATGATTTAGCCAGTTATGATCTTCATCATAGGTGTCAAGAACAGTACCTAATGGGCGGGCGGCCAGAATACCTTTTGCACGCTGATACACCATAGAGCGCTGGTTCCTAGAATAGGGTAGCTCATCTGTATCAGCTTCCCAGAAATATTGGCGCAATTCAGGCCGGATAGATTCTAAAATATAGCGCATCCGCCCCAGAATGGGATAATTTGCGCGGACAGCTCTTTTTTTCTGCGTAAAATCAAGAAGACCTAGCAACGACAATGCGCCAAATATAGCTGTCGTGCCCCAAATAACCAGCATATCTGAAAAGAGTGTAAGCGAAAGCACCAGCCCTGCTAGAAACAATATTATTGAATAGAACCAAACCGCAAACCGGCCCCATATTAAAGACATCATCACCCCCTTTATTCACAAAAATTATTTTGCGCAATCAACACATCATCAATGGCCTTGTTTTTTCATATCTATTTTATGTTATCATAATAGCTTGCATGATTTGTCCATATTTTTCTACCAAAAACCCATACTGGCAGATGACACGATGCTAGCTATCCTTTTTTTTCCTTCCATATAATTCCAGCCGATGATTGATCAAATCATAGCCTAAATCAGAAGCAATTTTTTCTTTCAATGCCTCAAGCTCTGGATGGGTGAATTCAATCCCCTCGCCTGAATCAATGCCAACCAGATGTTCATGATGTTCGCGGGCTTCTTCATAGCGAGACTTGCCATCCCCGAATTCCAGCCGTTCAATTACCCCTGCCTGTTCAAATAATCTGACAGTCCGATAGACAGTGGCGATAGAGATAGTCTGGTCAACAGCATTTGCACGCAGATAAATCTGGTCAACATCAGGATGGTCATCAGCCTGTTCGATTACCTTGATAATCGTCTGGCGTTGTGACGTCATTCTGATATTGTTCTGGCCACATTTCTCCAGAAGGTTTTTAGCCATAATTTGGTCTGCCTTTATCTTATGTGCTGCCAGCCACCCCCATTAAGCCTGACATGAACATACCCTGTCTTTATGACATTCAGTCTAACGCCTTAGCAATAACAATCAAGCCCTGCCTGTCAGAAGAGCGTTGATGCGGGTCGCAAATTAGCGATTGCTAGCTGGTTATGACTGTTCTTTTTTATGGAGCTGTTTGCGTTTATAAAACACCCACACAGAAAAAGGGAAGCTGGCAACATATGCCAGTGCAAGCCCGAGATAGATTTTCCATGGATGTATCAAAAGCAATGCGCTCAGCAGGGCAAATAGCGCAAGCAACGGCAAAATGGCCTGTCCGGGCACACGCAATCCCTTGCCATTAAAGGTAGGCATTGTGCTAACTGCCCCTGCTCCGACAGAAATAAGCACCATTGACACAATTTCGGGATTTCTAAGCCAGACAAGCCCGAATTCCTGAAATATCACAATTGGCAACAGCACCAAAAACCCTGCGGCTGGGGCAGGAATGCCAACAAAGAACGAGCTTCGATAGGCTGGCTGGTCAGGAAGTTCAGAATCAAATCTGGCCAGCCTGAGCAGAACACAAACAGAATAGAATAATGCGGTTCCGAAAGCCAAATTTCCAGAATCCTGCAATGCCCAGAGATATAAACATAAAGCAGGCACAATCCCAAACACTACCGCATCCGAAAGACTGTCCAGAGCCGCGCCAAATGCGCTTGTACTTTTCAGCAGGCGAGCCATACGCCCGTCAAGCCCGTCAAATACAGCCGCAAGAGCAATCATTGCAACCACCGCTACCCATCTATCTTCCAGCGCAAACCGCAAGCCTGTCAGACCGGAAACCAGCCCGCCAATCGTAAGCAGGTTTGGCAGCAACCAGCCAAAGCTAACACTTGAAAATGGTTTTTTTCTTTTTTGCATCATGTTGGCCACAAGGCTCTGTCTAGGTTATGATTTGGTGCTAGCACGTTTTGCCGCGCGTCTTGCCTTACCGGCAGGTTTCAGGTCCGCAAGTACAGTTTCACCTGCTATCGTTCTCTGGCCCGGATAGACAAGTGCATCATATTCTTTTGGAATCCATACATCAACCCGACTACCAAATCTAATCAGACCGAAAACCTGACCGGCAGATAGCCTGTCTTTTATCTCACGCTCACATACAATACGGCGCGCTACCAGCCCTGCAATCTGGACAACACCAATACGCAGACCAGATTGATCCTCAGCATCAAGAATAAGTGCCATCCGCTCATTATCATGGCTTGCCTTGTCCAGACTGGCATTAACAAACGCGCCCGGAATATAGCGTTTAGCCGAAATAATCGCATTGATAGGGCTTCGGTTCACATGCACATCAAACACATTCATGAAAATCGCAATACAGCGATACTCGCCTGTCAGCTCGGATAATTCTTCTGGCAACGGCGCAATATCTGTGGACAAAACGCGCCCATCTGCTGGTGCGATGACTAGATCAGAATCAAGCGGCAATGTGCGCGGCGGATTTCTGAAAAAATACACACACCAGACGGTCAGCGGCACACCAATGATCGCAAATGGTTGCCATAAAACGCTAATCCCGAACGTTACCAGCGCAAATAATGCGATAAATGGCCAGCCTGCCGGGTGAATCGGCACCAGCACTTCATCTTTAATTGCTGTGATTATATTCATCTGAAATATCTTCTTTATGAAAATGGCCCAAGAATATCGGCGTTGTTTGCTAGCCGTTAGGCGCCTGTATCGGCAATCATGCCAATAGCTTCAATACCGGCAATACAGGTCTGCTCGTCATTATCAGAGGTATCTCCTGAGACACCTACAGCCCCGATAACCTCGCCTGAGCTATCTTTTATCAGCACCCCTCCGGGAACAGGAATAAAATCACCGCCTGCCATTCTGCCTACCGCATCAACAAAATAGGCCTGAATTTCGGCTCTGTTGCCGATAGCACGTGTTCCCATACCCAGAGATAATGCAGCATTTGCCTTGCCATGCGCGATGCGATGCCTGTCTATTGAAGTGCCATCTTGATTGATACAAAAGCGCAAACTTGCCCGACTATCTAATACACACACACAAAGTGGCTTCAGGCCCATTTCATGCCCTTTCGCCAATGCCATCTCAGCAAGTTTCTGTGACTGTTCGCATGTTATATTTGCCATATTTTTCTCTTTTGCATGAGGTTTGAGGTAAATTGCTAGCCCAATCTGACGTTTTTACCCAGAATAGGCAAGAAAAAGCAGGTATCTGCCCGTTAAATTTTCCAAAAGCCTGTTAAAATAAACGCTGTAAAAACAACCATAGTGAGAAACAGAAAATCTGCTTCATACCGCCCGAATAGTCCTTTTGTGTCAAAAGAGCAACATTTCTGGTACTTAGTTAAATTCTAATAAAGTGATTTCTTGATTTTTAATAAAAAATAGTTGAAGGTAACGAACAGAATAAAATGCGAATCCTGCAACTACCTTTATTTAGGGTAGAATTGAGGCAAAAGAACAGGAAGCGCACCATTTATTGTTAGGGAGCAATGAAATGCTGAAGCATAATAGCGTGTTAATCTTTGGCGCAACCATGCTTGCCATTAGTTCAGCATATGCTGGAGGCGATCCAAACGCCATTTCCGAAGAGGCAACCGAGAATCAGAGCGCTGGCACTAACTCAGCACAAAGCATGTCAAATAGCTCTGGTGCTAGCTCAGCTTCTAATGGCGCTACTCAAAGCTCAACTGGTGCATCTGGTGCATCTGGTGCATCACAATCAAATGCAGGCGCACAGTCTGGCGCAACAGCTCAGAATTCTGGTAATGACGGATTTGATGCTGTCGAAGATGACGAGCTGGTGATAGATACAGATACGCTTGCTGATGGCGATGGTTTGGGAAGCATTCAGGTTCAGTGGCAGATTTCTTCTGACGGTTCAAACTGGGGCGTGCTACCAGGCGCTATCCAGTCCAGCTTTACCCCACGCGATTCTGAAGTTGGCAAATTTCTGCGCGTTCAGGTGTCCTATGTTGATGGTCAGGGCAATACCGAAATTCTTACAAGCCCGCCCTCAACAGCAGTGCAAAATGTAAATGATGCTCCCAGAGGAACACCAATTCTAAATGGACAGGCAATTGAAGATGGCACATTGGTCGTAGATGTAAGCCGGATATCCGATGAAGATGGGCTTGGCGCATTTAATCTTATCTGGCAACGTTCATCAAAGCGCACCAACTGGGAAAATTTTCCTGACCAGTTTGGCCAGACCATTCAGCTATCTCAATCTGATGTCGGCTTTAGCTATCGTGCGGTTGTAAGCTATATTGACGGATTTGGTACAAGAGAAACACTGGTAACAGAACCATCAGAAACAGTTGCTAATATTGATAATCCGCTCGTTGGCGAGGTAACCATCAGAGGCAAGGAACAAGAAGGCGCCGAGCTGGTTGTCAACACATCAACCCTGAGCGATTATGATGGCATTGCTAGCATTAATCTGAACTGGGAGCTTTCATCAGACGGCAGAACCTGGTCAGTTATTGATGGGTCTGAAAATATCCGAAGCCTGAAACTTAACCAGCCGCTAGTTGGCAATCTGATCAGAGCCAAAGCGACGGTGGTTGATAATTTTGGTGCTGAATATGTGGTGATGAGCAAGCCAACAAATTCTATCAAGAATGTGAATGATAAGCCTGCCGGAAATATCTTTATCCGCAGAATATCAAATTAACCAAACTGCTAGATGATCTTAATCTTATGAATAGTCAGCCTGATGGCTGGCTATTTTTTTTGCTTATCAACGCGCCTAGCCAGTCTGGAATATGTGCCTTGAACGCAAAAAACCCCTTTGTAGCAACTTTAATTGTTGCCTGATCATAATCACGCATAACATAGCCAATCTTGCAGGTAGGCATCATCTGAGAAAGCCTGTCAAGATGCGTCTGCCAGAAACCTACCCCCTGATAGCCAGCAATTATCTGCTTTGCCTGATAGCTATTTGCGACTGCCTCCAGCTTGTCGGCAAGAACCGCACCATCAGCATAATCGGTAAGATCATGATGCGGGCAGTTAAAATAACGTGATGCACGTTCTGCGCTATCGGCAATTGCCAGTTTATCCAGCAACAACATCCTATCAGACCGCATTGGCTGATTATTTTCCTGCCAGCCCCTA
>Ga0181567_10001635_pt1 | contig 16961 bp, 14 predicted proteins | sample 101ome_14_FD_133761 | JGI IMG/M metagenome (GOLD analysis project Ga0181567, IMG submission 133761) | Coastal salt marsh microbial communities from the Groves Creek Marsh, Skidaway Island, Georgia - 101403AT metaG (megahit assembly) | ecosystem: Environmental > Aquatic > Marine > Intertidal...
AAAGCCGCTTTTGATGACTCCGGACGAGTCGTCGTCGTCGTCGTCGTCGTCCTGAGCGATCCAGAGCGACGACAGAGTCACTCGCCGCCGCCGCCACCACTGCCATCGCCGCCGCCGCATGTATTTCGTCTTAGACGCGTCGCGCGTTCGCGCCGTATATATTCATCCATTCATTCATTCATTCATTCAATACTATTTGAGAACGCATTCATTCGTGTCTACTCGTCGTCAATTTACAAAACAAATATCGTCTACTCGTCGTCGTTCGCCCGCCTCTTCATCATCACGCCGCGTTCGCCTACCCGCTCGCCCCGTACGGATCCATCCCGTGCGGCGGCGCCGTGAACACGCCCTCGGGCGTCTCCCCCGGGATCGCCGTCGGAAACGGCACCTGCGCGCCCAAAATCGGCGGTTTTCTCAAACTATCCCGAATCTTCACCGCCGTCCCCGCGTTCCCAGGAACCTGCCCCTTGACGTACACCAAATTTCGCACCGTGTCCACCTTGTACACGTACACGCTCTGCACCGTGCGATTCCTCCCACCCATGCGTCCAGCCATCTTTTTCCCTTTGAAGACGCGTCCCGGATCTTGACACTGCCCGATGCTCCCGTGCGCGCGATGCTTCTTCGTGTTCCCGTGACTCGCCGGTTGTCCCGAAAACCCCCATCGTTTCATCGGACCCTGAAACCCTTTCCCTTTCGTCACCCCGCTCACGTCCACGTACTGCCCCGCGACGAAATGCGCCGCCGTGATCGCCGTCCCCGGCGCCAGCGCGCCGTCGGCGCTCGTTCGAAACTCGCACAATCCCCTCTTAATCGGCGATTCGTGTTTCACGTAGTGCCCCAACTCCGCCTTCGTCACCTGTTTCGGTTTCTTCGATCCGTATCCAACCTGCACGCCGTCGTACCCGTCCGCGCCGTCGCTCGAGAGCGTCTTGACGACGACGACGTCGTCAAGCCAGAGGACGGTGAGCGGAACCCTCATCCCTCTGGAATCCCACTCGCACGTCATCCCAGCCTTTATGGCGACCGCTCCCGCGCGTTTGGGCACCGTCGATCGACGGAGACGCTCGTCATCCACCGTTCGGTGAATCGCATCGACGGCGCGCGCGCTCGTGGCGTACGCCGCGCGCGTGGGCGTCGACGGGACGGTGTGGGAAGGCGGCTGGGACGCGGCGCGCGCCCATCGGTGTGACGACGCGAGCGATGCGTTTGAGGGCGGCGCGGTCGCGCATCTTGAAAACAGAGAGACGACGCTCGCCAACGCGCGCGGTTTGGACATGGCGCGGGGAGTGCGCGCGCGTCGAAGTGTGGATCGGGACGTCGGAGGATGGTCGATTCTTAATGTCTGCAGACGACGACGCGCTCGCGCGAGGACCGATCGCGGTCGTCGTCGTCGTCGTCGTCCGAGACGCGTTCGGCGCGCGGATCGGTATGTCGTCGTCGAGGGCGAACGCGGGGGCGCGCGCGACGCGTCGGGACGACGACGATGATTTTGATGATGGTGAAGACGGATTAGTGACCGGTGACGCCGACGACCCGTTTTCCCCGGACGGCGACGCGTACGAGCGCATGTTAGCGGGGGAATCGACGCCGGACGCGGACGCGGTCGATCTCGGCGCGCGCGTGGGGGCGTTCGTGCGCGCGTTCGGGCGAGAGGGTGGGTTTCTGGGACGACGCGCGGCGTTCGAAGACGACGACGCCGCCGGGGACGCGAGAACGCCGACGTCGACGTCTCGAGGGAATCAGAGAGACGAGGACGAGGGCGTGGCGCGCATCGCGCGCGCGATGCTGAGCGAGGGCGATCACGGATTGGGACGAGACGGGGCGGATCCGGATGATTTAAACGCGAGTCCCGACGTCGGTTTGAGCGAACGGGACGCGCGCGCGAGAAGGGAGAAATACGGCGTCAACGAGACGCCGATCGACGCGCACGACGATCGCATCGACGGTACGGGCGAGGCATCGACGAGCGGCGGTCACGCGCGGTCGTTCGCGCGCGCGGTGCGCGCGGAATTGGAAAATCCCGCGACGCGCGCGGCGTGCGCGTGCATCGCGCTCGAACTCGCGCAGAGTTTCAACGCATCCGCGCGCGACGATCCGGTGTTCAACGCCTTCATTCTGAGCGCGCTCATCGTCGCCAACGCGTACGTGTCGCACGCCGAGCGCGAGGAGGCGTCGCGCGCGAGTTACGAGCTTCAGAGACTGGTGGACGCGCGCGCGACGGTGGTGCGCTCGGGACGCGCGAGAGAGACGGACGCGCGAGAGCTCGTCCCGGGCGACATCGTCATCCTGCGACCCGGGTGTGCGGTGCCCGCGGATTGCGTGTCGTGCGGACCGCAGGTGTTGGTGCTGGATAACTCAGCCATCACGGGCGAACGCCGGGCGGAGGACGCGTCACCGGGCGAACCGCTCTTCGCGCGCGCCGTCGTCAAGCGCGGAAACGCGCGCGCGCTCGTCGTTCGCACGGGGAAGAACACGTTCGCCGCTCGGGCCGCGCGCGTGTTGAGAAAACGAGAGGCAAAAAGACGGGAAACGTCGGCGTTTGAGACGGACGTGACGCTCGCGTCGCGCGCGTTGGTCACGGTGGGTTGCGCGTGTTCGCTGAGCGTCTTCGTCTACCTCATCGTCAGCGGTCGAGACTTTTTCCGTTCTCTGTCGTTTTGCGTCGTATTATTGATTTACAGCGCGCCTTTGGCCATCAGAACCATCGTCTCGACGACGACGGCGCTCGGCGTGCGCGCGTTGGCGCTCGAGTCGGCCGTCGTCGCGCGCGCGAGCGTCGTCGAAGATCTCGCCACGATGAACGTCCTGTGCGTGGACACGACCGGTACGCTCACTCGAGACGCCACGTCTCTCAACGCCATCGTCCCGACGGTGCCTTTGCTCGAGGGCGTGAGCGAAAACGACGTCATGACGGCGGCGGCGATGTGCGCCGAATGGACCGAACCGCCGGCGAACGCGGTGGATTCCATGATCGCGGACGCCTTTGACGTCTCGCGTCTCGCCCCGTACGAGCTCGTCGAGCACCGACCCTTCGACCCCGCGTCGAGCACACACTGTCCGTACGCCGAGAGCGTCGTCAAACGCGAGGACGGATCGATGTTTCGAGTCATGAAGGGTCCCGTCGACGCGGCGTTGAGCGCGTGCGTCAACGGCGACGACGCGCGCGCCGCGATCGCTCGAGCCATGGAACGCGTGCAATCCCGCGCGGCGCGCGGTGTCATCTCGCGCGCGCTCTTGGTGGCGTGTTCCGACGCGCGAGACGATCCGTACGTCGCGCTCGGTCTCGTCGTGTACGAAGACGCGCGCCGAAGAGACGCCGACGAGTCGACGCGCGCCTTGGCCGCGCTCGGCGTCGACGTGAAAATCGTCACCGGTGATTCCGAGCGCGTCGCTCGCGTCACGTGCGACAAGATTCATTTCGACCATCGCGACGAGGACGTTCGATCGCCCGCGGACGTGCCGTACGTCCCACTGCGAACGAGCGTGTTACATCCGCGCGCGTGCGAGACGCTCGACCGCGCAAAGGTGTACCGGGACATGCGTCCCGAGGACACGCGCGCGCTCGTCAAGGCGCACCGCGCCAAGGGCGACGTCGTCGGACTCGTCAGCGGCGCCGCGAGCGATGTCGCCGCGCTGCGACTCGCGCACGTCGGCGTCGCGGCGACCGGCGCGAGCGACGCCGCCGCGAGCGCCGCCGACGTCGTCCTCGCCGCGCCGTCGCTCGCCGTCGTGGCGCGCGCGGTGCTCAGCGCTCGCGTCATGTTTGCCCGCGTTCGCGAGTACGTGGCGTTTCGCGCGACGTGCGCGATGCACGTGTTGGGATTTTTCATCCTCGGCGCCGTGTTCGTGCGTCCCGAATCGTACGACGAACGATGGCCCGAGACGTTTACGCTCCCCGTCGTCGCCGTGTGCGTCTCGGCGGCGCTCAACGACATCGTCGTCGTCGGCGCCGCGTACGATCACGTGGCGCCGTCGAGACTTCCCGAGCGATGGAGATTCGCGCCGGACGTCGTGGCGTGCGCGGCGAGCGGGGCGACGGCGTGTATCGCGTCGCTCGCGCTTCTCGCCGCGGCGCTCGAGACGTCGACGACGTTTGGCGAGGCGCAGACGTGCGTCTTTTTAAAACTCATCCTCACCGACGCCGCCACCGTGTTCAGCGCGAGAACGCACGGAGCGTTCGCGTCGAGACGTCCCGGTGGACTCGTCGTCGGCGCGTTCGCGACGTCGGCGACGGTGAGTTGCATGTTGGCGGCGGCGTGGCCGTTTGCCGAATTGCAATCCGTGTCGTGGGCGCGCGTCGCGTTCGTCGGCGCGTTCTCGACGGTGAGTTTCTTGGCGCAAGATTTCGTGAAAACGACTACGTACAGAGCGCTCGCGCGCGCGGGATGGATGGAACGCGTCGGCGTCGTGACGTCGGCGGAGATTACGAGATTGTCTCGCGCGGTGGCTCGAGCGACGCCGAGACGGCGAGTCGGCGGCGAGTCGGCGGCGGCGAGTCCGGAGGCGACGGAGACGCCGGCTCGAGCTCGAGGACGCGCGTTCGAAGAAGACGATGGATTCATCGACGAAGAAGCGGCGGTGTCGGCGCGAGAACCGCTCTTGAGCGACGGTGACGATGCGTATTCAGACGCAGACGACGATGAATTTTATAGCGATTACGGCGGCGGCGCGAGCGAGACGGCGTCGTACTCGACGGTGAATCGCGCGCCCGAGGTGATCGCGGCGACGCTCGAGAGTGAAATCGACACGCCGAGAATCGAGCGGCTTCGACGGACGCCCGGGTATTGCGCGGCGACGCTGTCGGACGTGACGTCCATCGCCGAGTCGCACGATTGGTGGACGACGTTCGCGACGTTACAGCGGGAACGCGTCAAAGACGCGTCGCGCGCGTACGGCGACGGTGACGACGACGACATCGATGACGACGACGACGACGCGTCGACGTTCATCGACGACGACGCGTCGACCGCGCGACGGCGCCGTCGCGCGCCGCTTCCCGCCGACGCGCTCGCGGCGCTCGATTTCGGATGCGGCGTCGGCGCGTTTTCCGCCGCCCTCTGTCGACGCGTGCGCGACGTCACAGAGACGCGCGCGCGGTCGCCTCTGTTTGATCCCGCCATGAAACGTCTGTGCGTGAGCGTAGATTTACTCGACGTGTCCGGCGTGGCGTTGCACGCGGCGTCGGCGTCGCTCGAGCCGCCGTTTCGCGTCGGGACGTTACATCGAGGGACGCCGACGTCCTTCGTCCCTCCGCGAGACGCGGCGGCGGCGATGATGATGATGGACGAACGCGACGACGACGACGTCGACACGGACGACGGCGGTGCGAGCGTTCGCGCGCCCGCGACGCTCGGGTACGACGTCGTGTACAGCGCGCACGGATTCGCCACCGTGCCTCGAGGAAAACTCCGCGCGGCGCTTCGAAATTTCCGCGCGTCGCTTCGTCCCGGCGGATTGGGATTCATCGCCGCGTACACGGAACAGAGTCACGACGCGCGGTTTTTCAGCATGTACCACGCCGAGCGAAGCAAACGATTGTTGGGCGCGGCGAAGACGCCGTCGCCGCCGCCGCCCGCGCGCGCTGAAGACATTTGCGACGCGCTCAGCGCCCAGGGCGTCTCGTACAACGTCGAGGTGAAATCGCACGCGACGCTCGTCGACGTCTCCGATGGATCGCTCGAGGGATTGGAGGCGTACCTCCACGGCGTCGCGATGGACGACGCGCTGAGCGCGGAGACGATGCTGTCGTCGAGCGCGCTCGGCGCGTACCTCGCGAGTTGTCTCACCGCGGATGGACGCGCGTATTCCTTTCCGCAGCGCGTCGCGCACGTCACGTTGTAGCGGAACTTCGCGCGAGGAAGACGCGGATGGGCGTTCGGTCGTGAGAACATATCGTCCCGACTCGTCGCAGGTGGAGGTATTAAAATGTATGTGTATATGTAGACGAATGCTTTCATAGACGGTTCGACGCGACATTCTCTCTGGTTCGGTCGACGCAAACGCGCTCTTCGCCGCTCACTTCCCGCCTCCCCACGTCCCCGAACTCTTCGCCGCGCGCACGCTCCCGCCCGGTCCTCCGCTCCCTTCGTACGGTTTCACCAAGTCGCACAACAACGAGTCGCGCGTCTCCACCCCCGTGTACGGATTCGTCCCGCTCGCGCGTTCGCACAGCGATAACGTCTGATACCGATCGATCACCGCCTCTGTGAAATCCGCCCCCGTCACCGTCATCTCCGACACGTCCGCGCGCACGAAATTCGCCCCCGCGAAGACGCCGTTCGTGAAATCTGCGCCTCGTAACAACGCGTAATCGAACATGGCGTTCGTCGCGTCGGCGCCGACAAATTGTGTCTCCGGCATAATCGCTCGAGAAAACACCGCCCCTCGACAATCGCTTCGTCCGAAATCGCTTCGTCGTAAATCAGCCTCGGCGAAAATCGCCCCGACGAGGTTTTCGCGCGTGAAATCGCCGTCGGGATGGTCGGATTTCGACTCCAAGATGATTTCTCTGTCGCGCGGTTTGAGCTCGCCGAGGTCGAGCGCGCTCGGCGTCGCCTCGACGTCGTCCATGAACCCCGCGCGCGCGAGGGGCGGTGCGAACAAGGATCCTCCACCCGTCGACGTCGCCATCGTCGTCGCGAGGGCAAAGGCGAGCGCGCGGGAGGCGTGGGACGCGCGCGCGCTCTGGGACGTCATCCATGTCGATGACGTCGATGACGACGCGTCCGCGTCGGTGCGTCGCGCGTGCGCGCGAGAGAGCGCAACCTCGCGACGTGCGAGTGTCGTACGCGCGCGCGTCGTCGGTACCGCGCGCGTCGTCGGCGAAGAAATCGTCATGGTGTACGTCGCGGTGTGCGGCGCGCGCGTATTACAAAAAACAAAAAAGAAGGCACCGATGGACGCGCCCCCGTCCGTCGCCGCGCTCACGCGATCGACACCTTGATCATCGTCACCGGTGTTTTCGGGTTATCCCCACCGTCCGTCTGCACGCGCTCGATCGCCTTGACCACGTCCATGCCCTCGACGACTCGCCCGAACACCGGGTGCTGACTCGGCGATAAATCCGAACGCCAGTGATCGAGGAAATCGTTGTGCACCGTGTTGATGAAAAACTGCGACCCACCGCTGTTCTTCTGCCCGGTGTTCGCCATGGAGAGCGTGCCGACGTCGTTGGATGTTTTATCGATGAATTCGTCGGGGACGCACCCTTCGCGCGCGTCTCGCGTCACCGTCGTCCCGGTCGCGAGGTTCGTAAACGTCGAGTTCGGCGGTGGACCACCCGTTCCCGCGCGCGAAGATTTCGGGTCACGCGAGTGCGGACATCCGAATTGCTGCGATCGAGGCGAAAAAGAAGGATTCGAATCGCGCGTCAGTGATGAATTCATGAATTCTTCGTAACTTCGCAATCACACGCGTCTCTCTCGCGCGCATCGTCACCACCGTCGACCGATCGTGCCTCCACGCGACCATACACGATACTCCACGACTCTCCCGCGTCTCTCTCGCGTCTCACGCGACGCATCGCGCACGCACGAGCATGAATCCTTCGATGACTCGATGAAAGTGTAACCCGTCGTAAAAGCCCGTCTTGGCGAGATCGATAAAGTTGGACGCCGTCACGGGCGTTTTATCGAGGAAGAGCTCCGCCTTGAACGTGCCCTTGGACGTCTCGAACGTCGCGATCGGATTCGCGGGCATGGCGTCGAGAGGGACGGCGACGATGTGTGACGATGGAAGAAAAGTCGTCACACATCGTCGCGCACATCACATCGGTCGTCATGGCCACGGACGCGGCGAGCGCGGAGGAGGCGTACGCCAAGGCTGAGAAAAAACTCAAGGTTCGTCTCGTCGCGCGGTTCGTCCGGTCGTCCGCGCGATCGATCGACGCGATCGGTCGTCGCGATCACATCCATCTCAATCTCCCGCGCGTTTACATCAATCTCAATCTCGCGCGTCGACCGCGTCGACCGCGCGATCGACGGACGCGATGGACTGACGCGTCGTTCGTTCGTTCTGCTAACCTCTCGCGCAGTCGTCCTCGATGTTCGCGTCCATGCTCGGATCGAATAAACACGAAGACGCCGCCGAACTCTTTGAACGCGCGGCGACGAAGTTTAAACTCGCCAAACTTTGGTCTCGAGCGGCGGACGCGTACGACAGACTGGCGGAGTGTCGATCACACACGAAAGAGACGCACGAGTACGCGACGGCGTGCGTGGACGGGGCGACGATGCGACGAAAGTGTGAGCAATTTGAGCTCGCGTGCGCGCGATACCGAAACGCGGCGGAGGCGTACGCCGAGCTCGGTCGATTATCGCAGAGCGCGAAACACTTAAAGGAAATCGGGGAGACGTACGAATCGATCGGGGAGGACGCGAAGGCGATCGAGGCGTACGCGAGCGCGGCGAGCACGTACGAAGGGGAGGAGAGCGCGCGAACGACGAGGAATAATTGTCAATTGAAGTGCGCGGCGTTGTTGGCGAAACTCGATCGATTCGAAGAGGCGACGGAGATTTTTGAAGACGTCGCCGCGGCGAGCGTCGATAATAATCTGTTGCGGTTTTCGGTGAAGGGGTACTTTTTACAGGCGGGGATGTGTCGGTTGTGTTGGTGCGACGCGGTGGGGGTGTTGAACGCGTTGGAGCGGTACGACGCGCGCGATCCCGCCTTTGCGGGTTCGCGCGAACGCGACGTGTTGGAGAAGTGCGCGCGCGCGATGGAGGATGGGGACGGCGATGCGTTCTCGCGAGCGGTGGCGGAGTTTGATTCCATGTCGAGGTTGGACGCGTGGAAGACGACGGTGTTGCTCAAGGCGAAGAAACGAATCGAGACGGCGGTTCGGGAAGAGGAGGACGATTTGACGTAAGCCGAGCGAAGTCTTCGCGCGACGTATTCGTTCGATGTCTTTTTTTTGTGTTCGTTCGTTCGTTCGTTCGTTCGTTTGTACGTACGCGCAAGTGTGAATCATGTGAATCATCAGAAACAATCAATCGTATCGTATCAAATCGTATCAAATCGTCTTTTCCGAATCGAATCGAATCGATTTCCGTCACCGCTCGGCGTCGAAAATCACGCGTCTTCGCGTCTTCGCGCGTTCACCCGGTCGAACCATCACGACGGGCATCGTCGCGTTTCGAAGACAGTAATTCGCCACACTCCCGACGAAGAATTTCGCCAGAGGTCCTCGATTATGCGTCGACATGCAAATGGCGTCGGCGCCGACGGCTTCGGCGACCGCGCAAATCATCTCCCCGACGGCGACGTTTCCTCGCGCGCCCGTCGTCAAATCCACCACGTAATTCACCCCGCGCGCGCGTAACATGTCATCGAACCGTGTGTGAATGAACCGTCGCGCCAGAGCGCGGTCTAATCGTTTTCTCGCGGCGACATCTTCGTCGGCGCGTTCGGCTCGCGTCCCCGAAAGCGGCGTCGCCGCAAACGAGGGCAACGCGTACGCGTACTCGAACGCCTCGGCCGAACGCACCGGGAGCACGTGAAGGACGTGAAGGACGTCATCGCGAGACACGAGATGACGAAGCGCCCATCGAACGGCGTCCGCGGAGGCGTCGTCGTCGATGACTGGACACACGACGACGCGCGCGGGCTCGGGCTCTCGCGCGGGACTCGGCGAGCGCACGCGAAGCGCGGAGACGGCGTCGCAGAGGAATTCGTCCGTCGCGCGACGCGCGATGGTGGAGTCGTCGTCGCCGGCGATGACGGAGGCGTCGGTGGCGATGGAGGTGGACGGCGTGGACATGCTCGCGTTTGGTTTCGTTTCGGCGGCGGCGTCCGCCGAAGAGTGACGAGACGAAACGGAGCCGTCGCCCGAATACGTCTACGTCTATCTCCCTCTCCCGGTGGTGAGAAACGACAGCGACCGCGCGACGTTGAGCACTTGACGCATCGTCAACGAGACGCGACGACCGATTCTCGGCGCGACGTCGGCGTGATCGGGCCAATCCTCGGGATTGAGCGAGCCGAGCGATTTGACGTCGCAATCAACGCCGCTCGCGATGGAGTGTAAATACGCGCGATACGCGTCTCCCGTGAACACCAAGAGCGAGCGGTGCGGCAGAAACACCTCGAACGACGAGGCCGCGGTCGACGACGCGGCGGCGTCGGTTCGCGCGTCTTGGTCGTCCGAGCTTCGTTTCGGCTCAAATTGCATCGCCCTCGACGCCCCGAGCGATAAAATCGCGGCGCAGTCTCGATACAGCGGACCGTCCTCGTGCGCCATGATTCCGTCCGTGCGTTCGTACACGTTCACGAGCGCGTGATTCAGTCGCAACGGACGCGTCGTCGTCGTCGTCGCCGACCGTTTTTCGGCGTCTTCTTCGTCGGGCGCGTCGCGCGAGCTCGAGCTCGACAACGCGCGCGTCGCGTCTCGACTCACCGCCTCCAGCACGTCTCGCACGCACGGTGGAAAATCATCCACGGGCACCGTCACTTTTTCGTGAACCGTCCCACCCAGCGCCATCGTGCGTCGACCGCGTAATCGCGCGTATCTCCCGTCGGGCGCCCCGCCGCGCGTTAAAAACGCCACCGACCCATCGCTCAAATCCCCCGTGCCCACGAGCGCGCGCGCGATGGACGACGCCTCGGTCTCGGTGACGTACTCGAGACACAGCGTGACGTCCGTCTCGCCGCTCGATGACGTCCGCAGACGCTTCCACGCGCGCATCGGACGCGTAACCGTCGCGCCCGCGGCCGGCACACAATGGCGCTCTCGTGGAGCGCCCACGAGCGCGCCGCGCTCGTCACCGCGTCTCGCGTCTCGGCGTCGCTCGGCATACTCGGCGCCGCGTTCGTCCTCATCGCCGGCGCGTTCGCGTCGCGATTCGCGCGCGGACGCACCTTCATCTTTGTTCGACGAATCGCGCTGTGTGACTTTGGCTTCGCGCTCGCGGCGCTTTTCGGCGACCTCGGCGCCGGGAGGCCGTTGGACGATCCGTCGACCGCGTGCGTGACGCAGGGCGTGTGTATACAGCTGTTCGGCGTCGCGGGGGCGATGTGGTCGGCGATCGTCGCCAAGGAACTGCGCGACGCGTGTCGACGCGCGCTCTCGAGCGCGAGCGCCTTGGCGAGACGCGCGACGACGTACGACGTCGTCGTGTGGGGCGTCTGCGTCGTCCTCGCGGGGGCGGTGTCGCTCGCGAACGCGTACGGGGATTCGAGATTGGGGCGGTGTCACGTGAAACACGGCGATGGGACGGAATCGAGGTCGCCGCGGACGAACGCGTACGCGAGACTGTTCGCGTATTACCTTCCCATTTGGGCGTGCGTCGCGTGTAATCTGTACTGTTGGCGCGAGGTGGCGATGGCGATGGCGTCCGTCAGAGGCTTGCGCGCGCGATTAGCCGTCGATTCGGACGGCGCGCGCGCGGCGAGACGGTTGGTGGCGTTCACGACGCGGTTGGCGGCGTATCCCGTCGCCCAGGTGGCGACAAACGTCCCGGGGACGATTTTCAGAGCGACGACGGCGCTCGGACGAAAAAATCCTAGCGCGGCGCTCGCGTGCGCGCACGTCGTCGCCAAGACGAGTCAAGGGTTGATACACGCGTGCATCTTCATCGTCGCGCATCCGGCGAGACGGGAACTCGTCATCGCGGTGGCGCAAAACGTGGGCGCGGCGAGATTTTTACCGCGGGCGTGGGGGGTGGACGCCGACGGCGTCGCGCGCGCGGACGCGCAGACGGGTGGAGTAGATTCGAGTGTGGCGGATGACGTCGATTTAGTGAGCGATGAGGAGGATGGGGATCGCGACGGATTCGTCGTGCTCGCGCGCGCGGAGGACGACGACGGCGAGGTGGAGTTGTCGACGTTCGTCGGGCGAGACGCCGTGCGTTCGGACGAACCGGCGTGTAGCGATAGCGGCGCGGACGCGCCGCGCGCGTACTCGTAGAAGCGATAGCGACGTGTGTATAGTAGTATTTTTTGAAGCGACGACACGTGTCGAGGTTTCATCAAACTAGACGTGAATGCGATGGTATTCACACGCTCTTCTATAGATTACCCAAGACGTCCCCTCCCTCGTCGTCGTCGTCGTCGTCTCCGTCTCCCGTCCGCGATGCTTTCCTCTCGCGATCTTCGCGAGTCTTCACGCCCGAGATCCAACGCTTGACTTGCGGAAACATGCGCACGGCGTCGTCGACGCCCAATTCGTTGACGCACCTGGCGATTATATCGAACCCTCCGCGTCGCTCGACGGCGCGTTTCGTGCGCTCGTCGCACGTCGCCAACGCCGCGAGCGCGCACGCGCCCGCGCGTTGCACCCGCTCGTTCGCGGCGTGCGTCTCGGTGATTTTACACACGACGTCCACCGCGCGACACTCTCGAACGAAGAAGGAAATCTTTTCAAACTCGGCGCACTCGGCGAACGAGAGCGCGATGGAACACACCGTTTCGGACACGCGCGCGTCCTTGACGTGATCGTCGGCGCACCGCGCGATGGATCGTCCGCACGCGTCGATCGCTTCGTTGGCCAATTTCGATCTAAGCCGCATGATGTCGTCGTCCGTCGCGTGCGCGCTCGCCTCGCCCGCGCGAGACATGCACAGGATGCACTCGAGCGCGCGTCGGCACACGCTCGCGTCGGCAGCGAATATGTCCAGCGCGCCGTCGAGCGCGTCGAACGCGCCTCCGGTGGCGAGCGCCTCGGCGAAATCACCGCGAATCGCCAATCCCGCCAAGACGGGCAAGACGGCGAACACGACCTCGGGACTCGCCTCGGCGTTGACGCCCACGCTCGACGTGATGACGCGCATGAGTTGTTCGTTGAGCGTTTGACTCACCTTGAGCGCGTTCATCGCCTCGCCGAGACGCTCGCGAAGCTCCTCGTCGGTGGCGTGTCCCCGCGCGCTCGCGCTCGCCGCCGCTCTCTTTCGCTCGGCGGACGCCGCGGCGACGACGTCTCGCAACTCGGCGCGAGACTTATCCAACTCCTCTCGTGCGAGTTTAACGGCCAAGTTCTTTTCGTGAAGCTCTCTATTCTTTTTCTCGCACTGCGCGACGAGCTTTTCGCTCACGCCGAACGCGCTCTTGAGCGCCGCGCGAACCTCTCGAAGCTCCGTCTGCAACTCCTCGACGACGGAGGCGTCCACCGGCGCGCTCGGCGCGTCGCTGTACTCGTCGTGATCGTTAAAGACGACCGTCTTGGGCGTCACCGCGACGGCGTCTCGAGGCGCGGGCGTGCCCGGGGTCAAGGGCGGTTTCCCATCCGTCTTTCGCTTTAACGCGCTTCCGACGAATTTCCCGCTCGGCGTGAGATACCCGCCCTCTACGGGCACGCTCGGTTTGATCGGTTCGGGTCGCGCGCGACGCCCCACCGACCCCTCCTCCTCGTCGTCCCGGTACTCGTCCTCGATCGCCTTCTCGTCCTCGTCGCCGTCTCGCGACACGAACGAGACGGGCGCGAACGCCTCCGCGTCGCCCCTCCGCCTCTCGCGCGTCGGCGTTCTCGGCCCGCTCCCCCCATCGCTCCCCCTATCGCTCCCACCCGCGCGTATCTGATCGAACGCAGCGCGCATCTCATCCTCTAAACTATTCGCCGCGCCCTCGAACGCGCGCGCGTCCGCCGCGACGGCGGCTTCCGCCTCGGCGTCTCGCTCCGCCTCGAGCGCCGCCAACCTCGCCGCCATCTTTTGCAACTGCGCATCCTTCGCCTCCAGCGCCAACCGCGCGTTCTCCGCCACATCAAACGTCGCCGACGTCGACGACCGACCGCCTCCCCCCCCCGTCTCCTCACCGACGCGTCGAAATCGTCCATCCGCCGCCGAGAGCTCCGCCTTGCGCGTCTCTCGCGCGCGTCGTCTCGCCGCCGCTTCGAACCGATCCCCCACCCCTCGCACCGTCGACGAAGGCCCCGACCGAGACGACCCGCTCGACGCGCGCGACGACGCGTCGTCCTCCGACGGTCGACGACCGTCGGCGCCACCGCGCGCGAACGTCGCCGCGCGCGCGCCCGTCTGAAATCTGCGCAAGAGCGTCGACCCGCGTTCGCGTCCCGATTCGGATATCGGCGACATCGACGACGACGTCGCGACGCGTCCGTACGTCCCGCTCGCCGTGGACGCGTTCGAGAGCGTCTCCGCGTCCGCGTCCCGCATCGTCGTCGCGCGAGGGAGAGATCACTCGGACGGAGAGAGGGCGAAATTTCGATTTCGCCGAAATTCACCAATCACACGAATCCTCCCGCACCGCTCGCCTCGCCGTCTTCACCGTCACCGATCGGTCGAGCGTTCGCGCGCGCGCGCGGACGCTCTCGCGCGACGAGCGGTTGGCGACGAGACGCGCGCGACGCGCTCTGCGTCGCGACGTTCGTTCGGATGACATTCGACATCTCGCAACGGCTCGCGATTCGATAAATTTCACGTGATACTCTTTCTAGGTGTTTAAATACAGGGTTTACCGACCGAACCACCCTTTCTGGATTTTACATAGAGAAGACCATGATATGCCGATGAAGCTTAAACCTGGTCGAATCGGCGCGACATTCATCGCGCGAAGACGCCGCACACGCGCGCGCGTCGACGGAATCGACGTCGACGATCGACTCGACGACGCGACCGCGCGACGCGGCGACGACGAATTTTTTCACGCGCGCGCGCGATGCGCACCGTTCGAGAACTCATGACGCCGTCGTCGAGGTACGCGATGATTCGCGCGCTCGCGATTTTCACACGCGCGCGCGACTGACGCACGCGCGTTCGTTCGCGTGACGCGCGTGAGATGTTTGACGGCACAGCCGAACGACGAGCTCGAACGCGTCGTTCACGCGCTCGCGTACGACGGCGTCGGGTGCGTCGTCGTCGTCGACGGTGGTCGACCGATCGGGGTGCGTCCATCGCTCGTCTCGTCTCGTCTGGGACTCGGATGGACACTTTTCTAGGGAAACGGACGGAGTCGCGACCGTACGCGCTCGAGCGACGTCGACGTCGCGTTCCTACGGTGGCGCGGATGATTGATTTTCATCGAGAGTGTGTCCAACGACTGACGTCGACGACGAACGACGACGACTCGCGACGCAGATCGTGACGAAACGCGACGCGTTGGAGTGGTGGTTGGAAAACGTCCCGCTCGAAAGTCTCGTCGGCGCGGTGGCGAATAAGGCGGTGGTGTCGGCGTCGCCGTGGATGTCGAGAGACGAAACGGCGAGCGCGATGATTCGACATCGCGTGCATCACGTCGTCGTGACGGATTCCGGTGGGTTTTTCGTCGGGATCGTGTCGTCGTGGGACGTCGCCGGAGACGTCGGGCGCGCGTGGGATTTACCGTTTTGGGAAGAGTTTCTCGATCGCGTGCGTCGACCGAGGATTCGAGACGAACGACACGGTCGCGCGTCGGCGGCGTAGCGGCGATGTCCGATGTCCGTCTTCGTTCCGTGTGTGTTCTTTTGTTTCTTTGTTTCCTCGTTCTTTTTCTCGACCCGCCGCGCGCGTCGTCCACCACTTCAAGACCGACGACGACGACGACCTCTCGCGCGCGATGATGCGAACGAATCACCGACAACGCGTGTGATCGATCACTCGTAGCGTATCACCGTTCACGCGCGCCGTCACTCGACGCGACCGCCTCCCTCTCGCCGTCGTCGCGTCCTCGCGTCCCGTGTACGCGTACACGTCCGCGCGTCCGATGATTTCTCAAATCACATCCATCGCGTCCACCACGCCGCACACGCGCGCGCGCTCGAACGCACGCGCGCTCGTCGTCGTCGAGAAATATCTCGTCCGTGCGTCCATCGTCGTCTCGCGTCTCGTCTCGCGTCCGACGCGCGCGTCACGCGCGACAGATTTCAAAAGGTGGTTCACACGCATCGGCGCGCATGACGCCCGCGCGCGCGCTCGAACGCGCGCGCGTCCCCGTCGGTGACGCCGGACGCGCCGATGTCGATCGTCGTCGACGCCGCGCGACGTCGAAGCGGGGGAGAGACGCGCGCGATGGACGCGGGGCGTCTCGCGGGCGCGCGATCGCCGCGGGCGACGCGAACGCCGACGCGAACGCCGACGACGCGAACGGCGACGCGAACGCGATCGAGGCGACGCGAGCGGTGACGTCCACGGTGACGACCACCGTTCGACGCACGCGAGCGATCGCGGGGATGCTGGAGGGGAAGGATGAGAAGGTGGCCGAGGCGGAGCTCAAGGCGCTGACGAGTCGGGCGGCGAACGAGACGTCGTCGCTGTTGGAGGATTTAGCGCCGTACGCGCGCCCGTCGGAGGACGCGGCGTGGGAGGAGTACGAACGCGCGAGAGAGGACGCGATGCGGCGAGGGGTGGCGTTTTCGGCGGTGATGGGCATGGGAGTGGCGGCGGTGACGTCGACGGTGGGCGTGGACGCGCTCCTGGCGAGCGTCGAGTCGATTCCTCCGCTCGCGGCGTTCGAACAGTTGTTGGGATTCGCGGTGACGCTGTATTACGGCGCGGTGTATCGTCGATTGTTGACGACGAGCGAGGGGCGACGAGGGCTTCGATTGAATTTCGCGGAGGCGTTTTCTCAAATTTCGGGAGCGGCGGAGCTCGTGGGACGCGCGGCGGCGACGAACGCGGCGCTCGACGGCGCGGTGCGTACAACGATGGAGAACATACGCGCGATGCCGTCGAACGAGGTGCCGCCGTCGGTGACGCGCGCGATGGACGTGTACGTCAGGTCTCGCGACGCGGAGAAGAGTCGGTTACAATCCGCCGTCGTCGAGCGCGAGCGAGAGGCGGTTCGGCTTCGACAGGAACGCGAGGCCGAGGCCAAGACGAAGGAGCGCGAGCGCGCGAATCAGAAGCGCGCGAGAGAGCAGGCGATGGAGCGCAGGAAGCGTGACATCGAGGCCAAGGCTGCGGCGGTCAAAAGAGAACGCGAAACAAAGGCGAGGGAGGCCAAGGCGAAAGCCGAGGCGGCGCAGCGCGAACGCGAGGCGAAAGCCGAGGCGGCGCAGCGCGAACGCGAGGCGAAAGCCGAGGCGGCGC
>Ga0181567_10001656_pt1 | contig 16859 bp, 7 predicted proteins | sample 101ome_14_FD_133761 | JGI IMG/M metagenome (GOLD analysis project Ga0181567, IMG submission 133761) | Coastal salt marsh microbial communities from the Groves Creek Marsh, Skidaway Island, Georgia - 101403AT metaG (megahit assembly) | ecosystem: Environmental > Aquatic > Marine > Intertidal zone...
TCAAAATCCCTCTTTAAGCGGTCATATTCCTGATCTGAAATTTCAGGTTGAGCTTTCCGGTAATATAGCTCGTCGTGTCTATGAAGAGACGACTTTAACTCAGCAAATTTCTTCTCTTTTGCAGAAGTTGAATCGCTGTTCATTTACTTGAAAGCTTATCGCAAGCTGTGCCCATTCGGGATAAAGCCTCTGTCAAAAGTTTCCGGGAGCAACCCAAATTTAAGCGTAAATATCCTGGGGCATCAAAATCTCTCCCGTCGGATAAACCTACTCCATTTTCCTCAAAAAACTTGTGAGGGTTTGGAACCGGTAAATTCGTTGCATCTATCCACATGAGGTAAGTAGCCTCAGGAGAGTAGGGGGTCAGCCCATTCATTTCAACAAGTTGACTCATTGCATAATCACGATTCCCCTTCAGGTAATCGAGGAGTTCCATACGCCAAGGCTCTCCTCCTCGATAAGCTGCATCAGCAAGCAGAAATCCCATAGCAGGAGGGTCGGGAACGATTCCTTGCATGGCTTTTTTAAATTTTGCACGCAGATTTGAATTCTCAATAATTGCAAAAGAGCATCCAAATCCTGCAATATTGAAAGTTTTACTAGGGGCCATCAGAGTGATGGATTTATCTGAAATCCTTGGATCCAAAGACGCGGGCGGCAGATGCTGCAATTCCTTCTCAAGAATGAGATCGCAATGAATTTCGTCAGAGCAAAGGTAGAGACTTCTCTCCAACAGCCATTCAGTCAGTAAACTCAATTCAGTTTCATTGAAAAGAGTGCCTACTGGGTTGTGCGGATGGCAGAGCATAAACAAATCGCCAGGTTTGGTATCCAGCTCTTTAAGCACATCAAAATCGATTGAGAAACGATTGCCACGCAATACCAAAGGAACCTTAGTCAAAGGCATATCAAAGTTCTTGGAGGCAGAAAGAAAGGGGGGGTAAATAGGAGTTTGAATAATCGCTTTAGATGATTCCCCCAACAAAGCCCGGCATGTCACATTCAAGGCACAAACCATTCCAGGTAGCCAAACCACCCAAGAAGGATCAATCACCCAGTTATACAAATCCTCTGATCTTTTTACTATTTTTTCAATTAGTGCAGAAGGAGGTCGACCGTAGCCAAAATTACCGTGTTCAGCTGAGACTTTGGCTTGCTCTAAAACGGCAGGAGGCGACTTAAAGTCCATATCTGCAACCCAAAGAGGGATTACATCTGAATCCTCGTACTTACCCCACTTTAAACTGCAGGTTCCATTACGCCCCGGTGGGGCATCAAAATCAGGAATGATTTCGCTCAATCGGACACCAACTCAGGAAGAACTACCTCCAGGAATAGAGGTAATTGAGGCCGATGACATCAATACCACGATCAAATGCATGGCTATATCCGAGAGAAACACCATGGACATCGTTGATCCACCAAACTAAGTCAACGCCTAGGTCGAAATCAGTTTCTCCGAACTCAGACCATAGACCGAAAAATTTACCACCGATCGCCAAGGAAATCTCCTCGGTAAAAAGTAACTCGGTCCCGAATTGTAAATTCCATGTAAATCCATCGTCTGCGAGGGAGATCCCTGCGGAGTCATCGAGATAACCAATCCCAATTCCCAAGTATGGACGAATCATGCCATCTGCTCCCGAGAAATTGTCTAAATGATAAATATAGTCGGCACCGATATTCCAAACAGTTTCTTTAGATGTATTACCGTCTAGGCCCGCATAATTAAAGGTGAAATGAAAATCAGCTTCATCGCTGGCAAGGCTGTTGGCGAAAAGACTCAAGCCCTCTCCGTCATAACTGGCTGTATCTTCTGCTTCAACGAAGTCTAATCCAAAACCGAGGTAGTAGTCACCAAACTTAGATTTGGCTTGAAGCAAAAAGGGAATTAAGAAAAAGAATACAAGGGTTTTGGGAAGGGATTTCATATTAATCTTTCAATAGCTTGCCCGAAAATAGTCAACTTTGAATTCATCAAGATTTAGCGACAAGTCTTGTCTCTTTAAGAGTAGTGGCAAAAAGAATTGAGGAAATTAATATCATGCTGACAGAAACATAGGAAACTCCGTCAAACCCAATACTCCTTTCCAATAGATAACCCACGAAAGGTGCAGCTCCACCTCTAAGTCCAGTGAGAGCCATGTGCACACTCATATAATCCTTTTCTTTACCGGCCGGAGCCAATTTTGTAACCCATAAATTCCAAGCTAAATTAGCCCCTCCCATTACCGACCCAGCCAACAAAGAACCAATGATTACTCCCATAAAGGTTGTGGAGTTGAAATAAATCAGGATGGCAATCATCATTTGAAAATTTAGTAGGATTCTGAATTTCATGAAGTGCATACGGTCAAATAACTTACCCCACATGTACATACTCATAACCTTTGCCCCAAAAAAGATAGCAACGGTGATAAAAGCGATTTCCTGATTAGAAAGGTTTAATTGATCCTCTCTCGACAGATACTCAATCCGCAAGGGAAAGGTCATAATCGCACCAAACCCAAGAATCATCCAGGCCAGTAAAATTTTCACAAAAAGAAAGTCCTGCAATGGATTGCATATAGATTGAAATATACTCTCTCGAGAACTGTTGATTTCTTTAGAATCACCCTCGTATTTCATTCTCCAAACCGCAAATGATGAAATCAGTGCTGCTATACACATTCCCCATAGCACAAAGCGAAAATCTGCTTCGACCGTGTCCAAGTATGTGCCGAAAAGAAAGGAGGAAAATAACCCACCCATCGTGCTTGCAATTAGATTGAATGAAATCTTTTTCCCTCGTTCCCCAGATTTATAGACAGAGGAATAAATTTGAATCATCAAACTTGGAACTTGAGATAGACAAATTTGGGCAAAAACCAGAAATATAGTAAAAAACAAGACTGTGGTTGATAAAGATGCCGCAAAAATAAAAGCAGCTACAAAGACCAGCAAAAGCATACACTTTTTCGACCCGGGTAACTTATTCCTCGAGATGACCCCGATGGCAAAAGGCGTCAATACCAACCCAATGGAACCCCCTCCAGCAAGAGCGGCCTTATAAAAATCAGGCGCTTCCCAAAAACGGATCGCAATAAGGATAATAAATACCCCAAAACCTGTCTCTAAAACCCCTTGCCCTAATCCACGAACAAGATCCGATCGAACAAAGGTATGGTTTTTCAAAGAATTGGCTGTGCAAGAAAACGACCAGCTTAACAGAATTTCAACTCAAACTGCTTTTCTGCATTTTCATCACCAATCAAAATAATTTCGCCATCCTCAGAAAACTGGTGATCAGGTGACGGCGTAATCACGGTCGCACCATTACCTTTAATTGCAACGATACTACACCCTGTTTTTTCGCGAATTTTGGAATCACGGAGTTTTTCACCGACTAAAGATTTTGGGGTTTTTTGACTAAAAATGTCCAACCCTTCAGTGATCATTAAGATCTCTGCACGATTCAAAAGATTAAAAATAGTATTTGCACCCATATGATCCTGAGACATGACAAAATCAGCCCCAGCCCGATGCAGGGGCTCAACATTTCGATGGAGAAAAGCACGAGTGATAATCTGGGCATCAGGACGAAGCTTTCGACAATAAATAGTTAAATAAATATTTGATTCATCATCATGGCTGGTGATGAGAACAGCTGGGGCATTATTTATTCCCGCCCGTTCTAGAATTGCTTTATTGGAAGCATCCCCGACGATTGAATTCTTAACTTTTGATGCTTTTAACTCATCGGTCTCAATAATCCGATAAGCTACATTCATTTCTTCCAGACTTTTTGCCGCTTCCCGACCTACTCGGCCAGCACCAATTATTATAACGGGTGCAAGATTCTGTGAATATTTACCAAAATGCTGATCATATTTTTCGAAATGCGAGTCCATACCAGCAAGAAGCAGCACAGTGTGATTGTTTAATAAAACATCAGGCTCAGGAAGCTGAAAATGACCGCGTTCCCACATTCCCACCACATTAACTCCCAATTCCTCCCTCAAATTGGTATCCTTAAGACTTTGCCCAACAAGAGGCGTCCCATGAATTGTAGCCTCCGCAATTTTGACCTCATCAAAAGATCCAATCACATGAGTACTTCGATCAGTACAACTTATTCTTCGGGCTAAAAATGAACCCATTTGCTTAGAAACCTTAACTACATGATTTGCCCCAGCCAATGAAAGAATTTCTTCTGAGGTTTCACGATTACAAGTCGAGGTAATGACGCAACCTGGATGAGCATCCCTGGCTCGGAAAGCGATATTTACATTTCGAATATCATCATCCGTTGCAACCACCATGGCACAATTCTTAATGCCTGCGTCTTCAAAGGTTTTGGCGTCGTCAAGTTTCCCTAGCATAACGGGAATCTGCATATCATGTAAGCGTAACGCTTCTTTCAAATGCTCAACCACAAGAATAAAGGGATACCCGAATTGGGTCAGTTTATCCATGAGGTCATGACTGATGGTATCATAATGAGTAAGGATAAGATGTTTCTGATCCGAGCCTTCAAACTTTCGGGGAACTCTAGCGCCAGTCTGGTATTCCATGAAAGGTTTGTATAGGAATTCCATGAACACAAAGGGTAAAACGATAAAGAGATAGAAAACTCCGGTGAACATGACGATCATTGAAAACAACCGTCCGTCATCCCCGGAAAATGTAATATCCCCATAACCCAAAGTCGACATAGTGGTAAGAACCCAATAAAAGCACTCCACCCATCCAATTTCGTCATTGCGCTCAACGGACATAAGATGCCGGTAGATATTCATGTAAACGAATACAAAAAAGATGAGCACTGCTGCAAATCGCAGAAAACGAAATGCATTTAAACGCTTTTTTCTCTGATGAAAGCCAGATGGAATAGACTTTATTACTTCTTTCACTAAACTAATTTCGTTATGAGTATTATTGACCTTTAACGGATGGGAAAAAGTCGTCTTCTCAGTAAGGCTATTTTTCTGTAACTAAAATAAATTTGAATCACAACTTATCCAATCATGATCTTTCGCAGGTAAGATTACCATACAAAAAAGTGCTGCTTTTTATCCAATTGAGTTTTTTGGCTTTTTTCTACCATGCAGATGCAGAGGAAAGACTGGTAACTCACGGGACCGCGAGTCAGTTACACGAAAATGCCGAGGTTTCATCGTGGCCAAGGTTTAATGGCCCGAACGATAATGCAACGACATTTGAAACGCACCTATCGATTGAAAAAGGCTCCCTTAGCATTAAGAAAATTTGGGAATTACAAAAAGGGGAAGGATATGCGTCTCCCGCAATTACAAAAAATCGAATCGTTTTGTTTCATCTTCAAAACGGGCATGAAATAATTGAAGCACGGGATCCGGAAACAGGAAAAAAAATCTGGTCCTATCAATATCCTGCTCAATATCGTGATCGCTACGGATACTCCAATGGTCCTCGTGCGAGTCCTGTCATTTGGAATGGAAAAGTATATGCCCACGGGGTTACCGCCTGGTTGACCTGCCTGGATCTTGACTCCGGGGAACTAATTTGGAAAAGAGACCTAAAGTCTGAATTTGACATACCGGATTATTTTTTCGGCAAAGGATCAAACCCTCTCGTCATTGAAAATTCACTTATTCTGAATGTTGGTGGGAGGGAAGGTCAATGCGTGGTTGCCTTTGATCTTTTATCAGGGAAAACGAAATGGATTACGAAAGATACCTGGGGTGCCAGTTACTCGTCTCCCGTAAAAGCGAAAATTAATAACAAAAATGTATGCCTGGTTTTTACTGGAGGGGAAAGCAGACCACCCCATGGAGGGTTATTGATAATTGATGCACAGAACGGCAAGAAACTGACACGCTTTCCATGGCGTTCATCGTCCTATGAATCTGCTAATGCTGTCCCCCCTGTCACACTTTTTGAAAATCAGATTTTCCTGAGTGAATGCTACGAAAAAGGCGGGATTCTCCTACAGATTGATTCTAAGTTTAATGCGAAAGTTGTGTGGCATAAACCAGAATTAAACATCCATTGGATGACTCCAATTGCAGATGAAGGTTATTTATATGGCATAGCAGGAAGACATCAACGAGGAGCCGAAGCATTCTGTACAAAAATAGATACAGGGAGAGAAGTATGGAGAAATCGTATTAGTTGGACGGCACAAATAATGAACCGAGAACTAAACCTCGAACTTTTTAGAGGCTCCTACTTAAAAGTAAACAATCATTACCTTGGATTATCGGAGCTCGGATCATTAGTCCTCCTGAAGATGAATGAGCAGGGATTTAAGGTATTGGATACTAAACAATTATTTTTTGCTCCCGGAACGTGGACACTCCCGGCACTAAGCCATGGCTTACTCTACATTGTGCAAAATGAGACAGATCGATCGTCCGGGAAAAAGCCAAGGATTATATGCTATGATCTCCGGGCAAATTGAATCATGGGACCAACTCAAGATTCCCTTGTTCAAGTCCAGCCATTAGGTGGTTTCGACAAGCCTCTTACATATCGCAATAATTTTCATGGCAAGGAGTCCATCGGGCCTGGATCACTGGTTACAATCCCACTGGGCAAGAGGAAGATTCCCGGAATCGTTTGGGCGATTGAGCAAAACATGCCTAAGCCAAAGTTCAAAATACATAACATTCTTTCAGTCATTCAGGCTACCCCCGTCCTCACATCTGAGCTTATGCAGTTGGCATCGTGGATCAGCCGATATTACTCCTGCTCTATGGAAGCTTGCCTGGAGGCAATGATTCCTACCCCCGTGCGGGAGGGGATGAAGTCTAAATCAAGAAGGCTGCTCTTTTTAGAAAAGGACAAGCTGGCTCAGTTGGATATTTCTGCACGAGCAACCTCGCAAAAAAAAATAATAAGTTTTCTCGAAAAGCAAAGTCAGCCTGTAAACCTAAAGTTTCTACAGGAAAAGACATCTGCCTCCTCGGCGACGATTAACAATCTTGTCAAAAAAGGTCTTATTCGGGAGACCCAGGAACGAATTGAAAGAGTTGCCTACGAGGATGATTTTTTGGATTCAGCTGAAACAGTAGATCATACAATAGAACTAACCGATGAACAAAAGGTCGCTGTCACAGAAATTAGTCTAGATCTCAATAAAAAAACTTTTCATACACGATTACTTTGTGGTGTCACAGGGTCCGGAAAGACCGAGGTTTATTTTGAGGCAATGGAATTGGCTCTCGCTGGGGGAGGGGGAGTTTTATTCCTCGTACCTGAAGTTGCCCTGGCTCCCCAAACTGTCTCACGGTTAAGAATGAGATTCGGGCAAGAAAAAGTCGTTGTCTGGCATAGTCACCTTTCCGCAGGAGAAAGAGTGGATGCCTGGAGAAGTCTCATTCAGAACGAATCACGGATCGTAGTGGGTGCACGCTCTGCCATTTTTGCTCCTATAGCTAAGCTTCGCTTAATCATTGTCGATGAGGAGCATGAAACATCGTACAAACAGGAAGACACTCCCCGTTACCATGCAAGAGACGTTGCGGTGGTGAGAGCCAAAACAACCGATGCTCTATGCCTGCTAGGCTCAGCAACACCTAGCCTGGAGACCATAAACAACGTAGAGAAAGGAAAGTATGGTATTAGCAAGCTTACCCAAAGGGTGGATAATCGAGAACTGCCACTCGTCCACCTGATTGATATGCGACGTGAGGCAGATAAAATTAAAACACTTCCAATATTATCTCAACCACTCGTAGAAGCACTTCGGGAAAGATGCGTAAACGGGGAACAAAGCATTCTGTTTCTCAACCGAAGGGGTTTCAATACCACAATGCTGTGTCCGGATTGCGGCCATGTTGAAGGCTGTAAGCATTGTAGTATTGCTCTCACTTATCACAGAACAGATGGCTACCTTAAATGCCACCTCTGTGGCTATCGTAAACCGACTCCAAGACGGTGCTCAGAATGTAATTCCTTCGATTTGCATAAAAGGGGCCACGGAACACAGAAAATTGAAGATTTGGTTGCAGAGCTACTACCTCGTCGCACCATAATTCGTAGAATCGATGCGGATATTATGACGAAAAAAAATCTTTTTCGTGAAACCCTGTCAGAATTTAGAAAAGGAAAAATTGATGTGCTGGTGGGAACGCAGATGATCGCCAAAGGATTGGATTTCCCCAAAGTCACCTTAGTGGGGGTTATCGATGCGGACTTGCCTCTGAGAATGGAAGATTTTCGTGCTTCAGAAAGAGCTTTTCAAATGCTCGTTCAAGTATCAGGAAGGTCAGGACGAGGAAACAGGGCAGGGGAGGTTTTTGTTCAAACCTATGCCCCACATAGCCCGAGTATTCAATATGCCCGTAAAGCGGATCTTGAAGGATTCGTGGATGAAGAGTTGGCCATGCGTAAAGAATTCAATTATCCGCCATACAGGCATTTAATACGGCACCTATTCCGTAGTCGAAGTGAAGCGAAAGTAGAGTTCTATATCAATAAATGGACCAAGTTAGTAAACGATAGTAATTTTGAAGAAATTACAGTCAAAGGACCGGCTCCAGCTCCAATCGAAAAAATGAACGGTTACTACCGTTATCATCTTTTCTATTTCACGCACAGTGTGAGAACTGCACTTGATAAGCTAGGAGACATCAGAAAAACATTCCCGTTGGACCCTGAAGTCCACGATGTCTTAGATGTGGACGCCCATCAAATTTCTTGAACAGATTATTTTAATGGATTCTCAACAGGAAACCTGACTTTTTGACCCTGTGGATTATTTCGTATGATCATCAAACCACCGCCTGCTGGAATTAATAATTCACCGTAGGGAGACTTCCCTGCTCCCTGTTTTCTCCATCCCCCTGAATGTATTACAACTTTCGGTGCTTCAATGTACCCAGAACCTGGTTCGGTGATGGAAATCGATTCAATAGTATTACTAGACTTATTTACAATAGCCTTTCCTTTGGCACCACTACCCCCGCCACCAACAAATGACACTGAGCAATTATATTCATAACCTAAGCCCGCAAACCCAGTAATCCATCTTGCATTTGAACTAGGAATAAAATTACAGTCGCCAGATTTGCCAGATAGTTTGAAAGTATCTTTTGTAACATCCTCGATAGTGTGGTAGCCATTTGCCCCAGATTCAATAATCAACGCCGATGAATTTTGCTCAACCACCTCTCCAAATTCATTGATTAATTGTTTTTGTGCATTTGTCTTATATCCTTTTGCTCCCTTTATTTTTACGGTAAACCCGACGCGTAATCCATGAGAAGGAGAGTAAACGACAATTGAATCACCAGAAGAGTAAGAAGGATTAGTCATTGCCAGAATTGATCCTGCAGAGAATGAAAGATCACGCTGTAACATTGAGGCACCAGGTCCGCTACCTGCACGTGCAGTAGCAAAAGCGTTTTCGGTAACGGTACGGTTTTTCCCATCATGCCAATATGTTGTCCATACTCCTTCATGTAGAATTCGGATATTATCAGCGATTTCTTGATCTTGATTTGCATACCAAAGAAAGGGATTTTGGCTATCCTCAGAAATATAATTGGAGTTTATAAGTTCCGAGAGCATGAGATCTACCCCAAAAGGGTTACTTGTCATTGATCTTTTTCCAAACTCCGGAATATCAATAAACGTTTTCTGGAACAGGGCAGTTCCTGAGAGAACCAGATTTAAAGATTCCGAAGACCTTCTCGCTATAACAAAGGATTGATTAGGAAAAATTAATTTATTATCGGCATTCACACTTGGTGAATCTAGTATTTTCCAGGAAGTTCCGTCGTGGAAATATCCTTCAAAATCGTTCACGCTCCCAGTTTGCGAAAAAGAATCCTTCAACAGATAAAGATAATCATAGGTGGTCTCTCCGGTATTAACATCAGTCGAATTGAATGAGGTACTTTCATAACCAAATAGCTCCCCTAGCGTCCATGCCTCAAAAATCTCTACTTCCGAATCAGGTGAAAAAATTGATGCTAAATTTTCGCCAAGCGGGTTTTCCAAAGTGAGTTGATCCCCTGAATTACTGATAATTCGATAAAATTTACCACTAAAGTTAGAGTCCGAATCAGCCGATGATATGAAGTGTACACCACCCTCAATAGTTATTTTAGGGGGTACAGTATATCCATACCCCGGGTGCGTGAGATTTACACTCACTATGCTTTGGGATGGACCAAGGATTGCCTTAGCATAGGCATTCTCCAAACCTAAAATAGTACCTGCACCAAAGATTGGAAAATCAATGTAAACGCTTGGCGCGGAAAGGTAGTTATTTCCTCCGTTAACTACATTTATACTTTCGATAGTGAAGTTCACATCGCTTATTTCTGCTACAGCTCGGGCTTTCGCAGTTGAAAAAATCCCTGGTTTAAAGGGTTTGGCAAGGGTGGTGGGGTCCAGCACATCAGGTATTCGATAAAAGGATAAATTATTATCATCTACGCCTTGAACTTGTCCCCTGAAAACGGACCTTCCTTTCAATGCAGGAGAAATAATTACATGATTAGGTGAATCTTCGCTCCCTCCCTGGATAAAAATTGAAACTGAACCAAGCAAATCACTACTCTGAGACGAATAAGATTTTAATAAACAAATTACTAAGAAAAAAAATATTACTGAAAAATTTTTTTTGTTTGAAAGTAAGGACATCGAAACAAGTTAAAAGGTGGTTTAATTTTAGTCTTAAAGCAAAATCAAATTGCTTTATTTAAAAGATATAATGAGAGTAAATGAGATTTAAAGTGTGACTGTTCTTCATTAAGCGTAGTACCAATTGAAAAAGCACTAATAAAATATTGTACCGAAAAATAATAAAAAAGTAGGAATCATTTTAAACTACAGAGCCAAAACAAATGGGATTTAATTCAGGTAGGATTGACTTTTTTAATATGCACTGAGTGTTGAAGGATTGGGTTTTCATACTTTTATTTAAACTAGATATTTAGATTAGATTCATTTCTACACATTACCGTTTCTCAACCCTTAATCTTAAGAAATTTCTTCTGCCTGAAGAGAGTACTCTTTCACTTGCATATACAACGCGAACCATTCCTCCTCCGACTTGATGAGTGGATTCAATTTCAATTGCGCTAGATGTCCATGAACGCAGATTATCACTCTGCTCAACAATGTAATTAAAGTTCTCATTTGTAGAACTTAAAGCATCAATATATTTGATAAAGGAGATACGCTGTTTGGCATCCGTTTGGCTTATAAACTGGAGGGGTAAATGATGAGGTGAATCTAGACCGAGAGAGTCCATCCCCAACGCTCGCTCGAAGTCATTGCGATATCCGTCACCATCAGAATCGGCATAATCCTCATCGAATATTTTTGCTGCGTAATGAGGATCCATCCCAGTAAGTTCCATTCTTTGACTAAAGCGGTTCTTAAGAACTTCGTACCTTACATCGACTTTGCGCAACCTCTTCCAATTTTCTCTTGTAGGCTTAACAACGTTCAAAAGCTTAACTTCTGTATCAGCAGCAACAAAGAAATTGTTTTCTGGTACATTAAAAGTAAGAGAAACGGTACCTTCTGTCTTCGGTATAATCTTATCTCCCTGATGAACTTGTACAATAGTGGAATTTGAACTCGTAATATTAAAAGGCTCACCACTGGTAGAATAAACACCCTGAAGAATCAATGGGCGATGCCCAAACATAACATCTATTAGCTGCCCATTGTTAGCACTTTGAGGAAAAATAATTTCAGGTCTCAGTTTTGTGGAAATATCAAAAATTCGAGTAACCGGAGGAGCAGGATTAAAATAAGCACTTCCAGCTTGTGCTGCCGTAATTGCAACCGGTCCAGCAACACCATCGAGGATCACTAACCCATTAGAATCAACTGTGGCAGGTCCGTACTCCACCTTGAAAGTTACAGGCATCCCCGAAGAGGATATCGCATTAATCAAAAATGGTGGATCATCTCTAACCTTAATTGGAATTTCATCAAAGTCTATCACTTGATCAACTTTTTCCACAGGGTGTATAACTCTAAGAACCTGACTCTTAGGGACAGCCGGGTGGTATCTTGTATCTCCCATTTGAATTGCACTGATAGTGGTTTCTCCTACCGCATTTATATAAACTAAATTACCTACAATTGTAGCTACCGAGGGGTTACTTGAAACAAAACTAACTTCCAGTCCAGAAGTTGAATAAGCAATTAGCTCGAAAGCTGGATCTCCAAGTGCACGATCAGGAAGCTTGTATTTAGTTTCGTTATTTTCAATATATTGAAGTAAACCACCCCAGAAAACTTCTTGAGCACCACCAAAGGCAGGAGGTTCACTGTAATATGGATGTAATTGTGGGAGTTGGTCCTTTAAGTTCCACTTATGTGCTAGATAACCTTCAATTTTTTGTCGATTCACAGAATTGACCTGCTCATCAAAAACTAATACTTCCGCAATTTCACCATTAAAGCTTTGCCCCACCTTATCAATTGCAAGAACTCCCTGACCAAAAGATTGAGATCCAACTATTTGACCATCAACCCAAAGTGATTGAGAATTTGGAGCAACACGTAATGTTGAAATGCTCCAGTCACTGGATGTAGATTTGGAAACGATTTGAACATTACCCGATGCATGCTCGAGTGCCAGGAAACCGTCTTCGCTTGTTGTACTTAAATCACCCCCAAGCACTTTCGACTGACCGCTTTGTTTTTGGCGATGTACAAGAAAGACAAATGACGGGTCGGTAACGGAATTTTGAATATCAAAAATTTGACTAAAATTTGAATCAAACGCGACAATTGGCTTTTGGTTCAGAACTGAAGGAGCCCATCTGGGCATTTGATTAGCAATAGACTGGATGGGGTTGTTTGTATTGCCAGATTTATCAGCCCACATGCTTATCCGGTTTCCGTAAATAAAATCATTTGCAGAGTCAGCCCGTGCATCACCATTCACATCAGTAGCATCAAACCATAATTGTAAGCCGGGTGTGGAGTCTGCGAAAAGATTTCCCCAGCGGATAACGAAAGATTGCGAAACTTTCGGTGCGGGTTCATACTTACGGTCTCCGCCTTGAGAAGCTGTAATCGTAACATGGCCAGCACTTTGAAGATAAATATATTCTCCCACTATAGTTGCCAAGGCAGGATCGGAAGATGTAAAAGAAACGGGCAGTCCGGAGGTTGAATTTGCTTCCAACTTAAATGGGAAGTCTCCCACTGAAAGGTCCGGGATCGGATTAAGTACTACAGACTGAGGAACTCGAACCACTGTAAGGTAGTTATAAACTGGCAGTGCTTTTTCAAATGCGTAATTACCTTTTTGATTCGCTTCAATCCTCGTTTGCCCTGCTCCGATTAATTCAATTCGATTGAAATCTCCACCGCCCGCTCCGTATATACTTTGAACATCGTTAAGATTGAGAGATATTTGATAGACGCGAAGATCATCAATTCTTCCATCAATTGGCAATAACCCTCCACCCAAAACCAAACTGGTAAATCGAGACGACAATTTAGTTCCAGAGAAATAATGGCCAGCGGAGCTGTCAATCAGGTCAGAGTTAGCAAATAATGAAAGAGTGCCGTTTACATCTTCGTAGGTAAGTACAATATTTGTCCAATTGTTTTCAGAAAGGATAGTAGAGTTGGAACTGAGTATCATTTGCTCATTAATACCATCAGGGAACAAAGAGACCTCCAGTCTTCCATTTTGATCACTTTTTTGAATTTCAAAAACATTCATACCAGGTATTCCAGTTTTGGATATTATCATTGATTTATTGGAATCCAGATCATTTGGGTTAATCCAAAAACTCACACTAAAATTAGAATCGAGTGCAACGGTACCAAAATCTACCCTCCCATTAGCACTACCCAAGCCCAAGGCATTCCCAAACAAACCATCAGTCCAGGCATTCCCAACACCCGTAGTTGTAAGCCCTAAGAGAGTACCATTGTAATTGCCCACTTCATCCTTTGCACCTGCATACATCGATTCATCAAGTTTCCAGTATCCTGAAAGCTTGTCTTTTTGAGTCACGAGTATCCGTGCAACTGTATCATCTTCCACCATGTAATTGATTGGCAAATTGGTGATATTACCATCCATTCCCTGAGAGTATCCTGTCAGCAATATGAAAGGGGTGGTCGCAGGAATATCAGACAGATTCTGATCAAAAACCAACTCCTGTTCAAGTTTGTCTGAAACAGTCAATGTGCCATTCTGAAAAGTGTAGAAATACTTTTCAGCGAGATCTGCCGATGGCACTAAATCATAAGCTCCTGAAGGAGTAGGGTGACTTAAATTACCATCAGCAACGGGAGCCTCAATTGTAACATTGAAGTCACCAACAACATCGTTGTTTGCTAAGCCAAGTAATTGGTAGGTAAAAATGGGATTTATTTCTTCCGGTCTTCTAAATTGATCATCAGGTCTTATGATCAACTCTTTCGGCATAATCTGAAAATTTAACAGGAGCGACTGAGCAGGAAGCCAATTTTGGTTGCCATCCTGGAAGGCACGCAAACGGACAAAACCAGGCTTTTTGATAATAACTGTGGTTCCATTTAGATCAATCGATTGATTACCATCTACAATTTCCAAAGAAACTGGAAGCCCTGATGTGGAGGTAATATTCAAATCTAATGGAGGGTCCCCATAAGTGAGAAGATCTGCCTGATTCCCAGAGATTATACTCTGCCTGCCCTTGAGTACTGTTAGCATAGGATCAGAGAAAGTTTCCACATCAGCTCCAGACATGTTTGCCGCAGTAATGGTAATTGCAAAATCACCCGTTTGATTTGCTTCGCCAAAGATTAATCCCGTTTTAGAATCGATATCTAAGCCGTCAGGCATACCCGTTGCATTAAACTCAGTTGGTCCTTTCAAGGTTTCCACCTGATATGAAAACTCCTCCCCAAAATAGGCTATAAGAGGTGGATCAACAAAATTGAAGACCTCATTTCGCTGAGCAGCGGTTAAGTATTGGTCGAAAATACGCACATCATCTATTAGTCCTTCAAAAGGACCATCAGAAGAATTTTTCCTACCACCAATAAATAGAGTAGAATCACCTCCAAGAATACCGGATGCATTGACAGGTGTTACCGCCTCTTCATTATTTTTATACAAAAACAACTTGTTACCATCCCAGGCAAATATCAGGTGAATCCACTGGTCAGATGGAATAGGCACAGGTTCTGTAAATTTAGACTGTGCTCCAATGTTCGCATATGCAGTTAAAAATCCATCGGACATAAGTAATGAAAATTGCCCACTTGCAAAAATTTCTGCTTTTAAGTCTATAGTCTTTAACCACAAGCAGATACTAAAAGGGCTTCTTATATCATAAGTACCGTTATCGTTGTTAAGTTCGATGGTTTGATTTCCATCAAAACGAATGGCAGTACCATTTCTGCCAATTTCTGAATAATCAAATAGATTTGGTGTTACTGTAAGATTATCATCAAAAAGACCATGATTATTTTTACCTGAATCATCACGAACTTCAGTCCCATTCAGTTCGTTAAATGTCCAGTAAACCAATGGGTTCCTTGGTGGAATAATGACTGGAATATTATCAAAAGATGGGGGGAATTCGCTGTAACGATGAGTACCAAAATCTCCATCCCCATTTCCATAAAGGGTTTGAACATCAGTACTGGAGAGTGTTCGCTCGTAGACCCTGAAATCATCTAATTTAGGAGAGAAGCGGGAATGCCCGCCTATCGTATTACCAATCGTTTCAATCTCCAGAATTATATTATCAGATATCGATCCGACTTGGTTCCCATCCATAAAAAACTTAGTTTGACCTACCGAACTGCTAACAACGATGTGATGCCAACCGCTAGATAAAGTGCTCGCATTAAATGAAATGTAGTTATCACTAGTCCCATCAAAAAGCCCAAGACGCTGATCAGGTCCTCCAAAATCGCCTCTAAAATTGACATAACCTGGTTCTCCATAAGTCAAAGCATGCTTAAAATTAACCCCTTCGCTAGTGATCGGTGCATCGAACCATGATGAAATTGACCATCTGCCATCATTAATTTCAAGCTTGCTAAGCTCCAAACTGACTTTTGAGAAATTTCCATCGATTGCAGTAAAGTCAATTGCAGAGCCAAATTTACCTTCCACATTCAATTCAGCATCAAAAACCTGCCCATGCCTAAGAGAAGAGGAATAATCCTGCACAACTGAACCATCTGTCTCATTGAACGAATAGTATAATTTCAATCCACTCCTCAACTTAAAGCCTGTCTCAGCAAGATCATCAACAATCCCCCACTTATGAGCAAGGTAACCCTCGATCATTTCTTTTTCAGTATTGGGAAGAGTGCGATCAAAAACCATTATTTCACCAATTTCTCCAATGAGGTTGCCATAGCCAGTTCTCGGATCAAATCCGAGACTAACTTGTTGGAGGGTATTATTTTCGCTCACGAATGTACCAAACGCATTACCTGTTTTTGCATCAAGATTCCATCCGGTTAAACCGTCTGTGGCACCGATTCCAACCCCGCTGCCCTTTGAAACCATGAAAACATGTACATTACCATAAGTTACATTTAGCGAACCAACATTGAAAGCATCTCCTGACTCAAAGCGTATTGCGGGTAAACCACCAAATACATTGCGTGCATAATTGGGAGTCTTTTGGGAAACAGACTGCTTTGCATGCTTCTCGCTCAAAGATTTGTCTATCCATATAGGCATAGGTACACCATCCGCATACCCAGCGTCAGAATATCCATCCCCATCTACATCCTGTGCATCAAGCCAAAGGACCATTCCCTGCATGGTGTACTTTGTAAATGTTGTATCCATAGCAATGAAGGATTCAATATTTGGAGCCCATTGCTCTCCACCAAGGTTTTCAGCATGACCTCTAAAATAGTACTGCGTATCCTGGACAAGATTATCAACA
>Ga0181567_10001659_pt1 | contig 16847 bp, 13 predicted proteins | sample 101ome_14_FD_133761 | JGI IMG/M metagenome (GOLD analysis project Ga0181567, IMG submission 133761) | Coastal salt marsh microbial communities from the Groves Creek Marsh, Skidaway Island, Georgia - 101403AT metaG (megahit assembly) | ecosystem: Environmental > Aquatic > Marine > Intertidal...
CATGATCGTAAACATGTTTGTCGGTTCAATGGGATTTGATCTGTTGATCTGTGTAGGCGGCGTGCTGATTTTTGCTGGCCTAACAGCCTATGATACCCAAGCTATTAAGCTGATGTACATGGCTTCAGATAGCCATAGCACAGCCCAAAAGAAATCCATTCATGGCGCTCTTCGTCTGTATCTGGACTTCATTAATATGTTCTTGTTCCTGATCCAATTGATCGGTAATCGCGAATAGGGCATACCATTCTTAAATTTAACCCCACAAGCGGCATGCGTTTGTGGGGTTTTTTTATGGCCTGATGACACCCTAGCGAGATAAGCTCTGATCAGACCAAATCCGATCTAGGATCCGCGGCAACACGGCCATACCCCCAAAACCAACTGCCGCATCACGCATCATGGCCAAAGCTGGCGGTGGTGAAAACACGCGCCCTGCTGCGCTTGCCGCATCTAAAACTGATCGGATCTGCCGCATTCTCTGACCTGCCCAAACAGGCAAAATATCCTGAAGCGGAGCACCATTTTTGCCTGATGAAATCAACTGGCTAAGGCTTGCCGCATCAGCTAGAGCTTGACCTGCTCCTTGGGCGAGATGTGGCGGCATTTGGTGAGCACTATCCCCGGTTACCACCACCCTGCCGCGCAACCAACTGTCGCACCGCGGCCATTCTGTTAACGGCGTCACCAACACATCATCAAGCAAGATACCGCAACCCCCTAGCCAAGGGTGTTGATCCAAAAGCTGTTTTGCCTGCTTTTCGCCGCCCGTAACAGAGGACGTTGTAACCACCAAATTAAGATGATCATCACAAAGCGGATAATGGACGATATGGCCTTCACGTCCTAGCCAGACACTGGTTGAGGCTGAGGCCATCACCTCTGGGACATCTGAAAGAGGGACAGCAATCCGATACGCTTGCCGGACTGACCGCACTGGCTTTATGTCCTGGCCACCTTGAATATAGCGCCGGCAAATACCAGTAATCCCGTCCGCTCCAAAAACCCAATCCCCGCCTATGATTTTACCATCATCCAGCGTAAGACACGCCTTTTTGTTCACCATATCGGATGAAACCGCCGTAACCTTAGCCGTAATCAAGCTGACATTTGCCAGCGTTTTCACCTTTTCCATCATGGCCACCAAAATCCCGCGTCTGGTCACCGACGCATATGGTTGACGGTGATGTGCCGCATCCAATGGCAAATGTATCAGCGTATGACCTGTGGCCAATGCTATCAAGCGCATCACCTCAAGGGGTTTCGCATGGGCTTTAACCTCATCCTCACAAGACAGCTGGCGAAGGGCGGCCCAACTGTTGGGGGCAAGTTGCATCCCCCCCATATGCCGATCTGGCAAACCCCTAGCATCAGAAATTAAAGTCAACTTATGACCATGCTGGGCCAAGGCCAGCGTCATAGCAAGGCCAGCAATGCCATCACCTATTACGATTATATGTTCTGGCATACTAAGCACCTAAACCTTGTTCGACTTATCCCTATGATCCAGCCTTTACCAAACGCAATATCTTACCTTCTATCATCTGATCAGATTCGCCCCAAGCAATTACGCCAGAAAACGCCCCATCTTGATCAAACATAAAGACTGATGCCGTATGATCAACGGTATAATCCCCATCGGCAAGCGAAACACGCTGGATAACCACCCGATAATGATCTGCCAGCGTTTTGACATCCTGATCTGATCCGGTGAGGGCAATCACATTCTTGCTAAAATTGCTGATATAGTCGGATAATGCCTCAGCATGATCGCGTTCAGGATCAACAGTGACAAAAACAATGCCAACCTGATCACTAACGCCTAGCGTTTCCATTGTGCTAGAGAGCCGATACAGTGTTGTTGGGCAAATTTCTGGACAATGGGTAAAACCAAAAAACATAAGCTGCGGCTGACCAATGAGATCATCATTGGTTATCACCTCACCCTTTGAAGATGTCAGAGAAAATGAAGCATCCGCTAGATGCGGAAATATGGGTTCCAGATGATCGCGTGCCAATCTGTCGGTTAACAGAAAAAGACCCGTCGCCGCAATACCTGCGGTTATTACCATCGCCGCGATAAGCGCTAATCGCATTCGCATGCGTTTCTCCTTTTATCTTTTTATTTTTATAGTGCTATCTACATACCCCCCCTATCTGATGAGTGCAACGCCTAGTCTATGGGAACATCCCATTGCCATGATGGCGTTTTGACGCAATTTCACCTTGCGAATAATGTGGAAAAAGTTAATGTCATGACCATGACTTCACCACCTACGATATTTATTTTTGGCTTGGGTTTTACTGGCTCACGTTTGGCGCAAATGTTGGTTGAGCAAGGGTGGCGCGTTCGCGGAACTCGGCGTGATCCCCAAAGCCCCATGCCTGTTGGCCAAGAGTTACCCAAAACTGTTGAGGTGTTTCCGTTTTCTGCTGGTCAGCCAATTGCTGTTCCTGATCAGGCATTTGATGGGATTACCCATGTGGTTTCTACCATTGCCGTTATTGGTGGGTCTGATCCCGTATTAGCAGCACATGGATCAGCCCTTACCGCCACAGGGGCATGGGCAGGATATGTTTCCGCGACCAGTGTCTATACTGAGTCAGATGGCGGCTGGGTCACCGAAGATAGCGAAGCAAAGCCCATTTCACGGCGAGGACAATTGCGGCGCCAAGCGGAGCAGGATTGGCAGGATATGATGCAAGCAGAGGTGTTTCGTGCCGCTGGCATCTATGGCGCTGGGCGTTCTGCTTTTCAAGCTTTACTATCGGGAACTGCACGCATTATCCGCAAACCTGGTCATCTGTTTAACCGAATTCATGTGATCGATTTGGCACGCATTATTATGAGTGCAATGGAAACCCCATCACCTAGGCGCATTTTAAATTGTGCCGATGGTCATGCGGCTGAGGCTGGCGAAGTGGTTCGTGCCGCCGCCGCCATGTTGGGGGTGGATGCTCCTCTTGCGGTCGATTTTGCTGATGCGGATATGTCTGAAATGGCACGCAGTTTTTATGCCACCGCGAGATGCGTGGATTCGCAGCTACTGAAAACTGATTTAAACCTGGATTTACTTTATCCTGATTATCAATCTGGGCTAGCCGCTATTTTCAAAGAAGAGCGCGAGCTTGGCCTTATTCCTGAGAGCCGTTGATGACAGATAGTTCCAAGCATTATCGCGATCTTTTTTATCAAGAGCTGCAATATGATGCTGCAGATCACAGCCCTTGCGTTGGCGTATGTGATCATGAGGTGCAGCAAATCTGTAGCGGATGTCAACGCCAGCAAGACGATATAAAGATATGGCGTGAGACTGAACCCGAGAAGCGTGCTTCTGTATGGAAAGGCTTACCGCGCGCTTTAGCTGATCGCGGTCGCCAAGTCATGCGTCTGCCCCTTGATCAGGATCAGATTGTTCGTCTGGCCATGGCAAGGCTGGATCATGGCGGCAGTTGGAGGATTGGGATTGATGGGTGCTGGCTTCAGGCTGACCATAGAAAAGATGAAACCTGCGCCATCAGTAGAGATGGCAAAACCCAACTTTGGCTTAAAACCGAATTGAAAATGCGTGCCTTATTATGGGCAGGCCCAGGGCAACGGCTGGATGATGATCCAGCGCGGCTTTCGCTTTTGTTAGTGACACCCCGTATTCGCATTGAGCGCGGTGAAGGCCAGCATCAACAACCTCTGCCCGATGGATATCGGGTTTGCGTTCATACGGATACGATCCGCATCAGCAAAACTGACCATGGCCCTATCATCGCGGAAACGGTGATCGCCAAAGGGGAATGGCAAAACCCCTTACCTCAGCTTGACCAAAAGGCATCAGATTTGCCGCTGGGTCTTAAACTGCCAGAAAGTTATGTTCTGGGACTAGCCATTTTGCCGCCGCAAAACCCCTGATCAGCTAATTTCACCGTCGTTAATCATACGGCGCAACTCAAACTTCTGCATCTTGCCTGTTGCTGTTTTGGGGATATCGGTGAAGACCACTTTCTTTGGCCGCTTAAATGAGGCCATATGCTCGCGGCAAAAATTGATTAACTCATCTTCGGTTGCCGTCGCCCCATCTTTGAGTTCAATAAAGGCACATGGCACTTCACCCCATTTTTCATCAGGCATAGCAACCACCGCCGCTAGGGCCACAGACTTGTGTTTATGTAATGTTGCCTCAACCTCAACTGATGAAATGTTTTCTCCCCCTGAAATAATAATATCTTTAAGTCGGTCTTTAATCTGGACATAACCATCGGGATGTTTGACCGCCAGATCACCTGAATGAAAATATCCCCCAGCAAAAGCTTCGCTGGTTGCTTCAGGGTTTTTGAAATACCCTTTCATGATAGTATTGCCGCGGAACACAATCTCACCAATCGTCTCGCCATCAGCCGGAACAGGCGTCATTGTCTCACTATCAACGACATCTTGTTCTTCTAGCATGGACATGGCGACACCTTGACGGGCCAGCATCAAATCCCGATTGACCGTTTCATTATCATCCCATTTGTCATGCCAGACATTAAGGGTGACATGACCATAAGTTTCGGTAAGGCCATAAACATGAAGCACATCAAAACCAATGCTTTCCATTTCACGGATGACTGATGGTGGCGGTGGCGCGCCTGCAGTCATCACTTTGATGCCACGCGAAATCTCTCTGCGATGGCTTTCTTCTGCATTAATGATCATGGATAAAACAATTGGCGCACCCCCTAAATGGGTGACCCCATGATCGGCAATCGCATCAAATATGACTTTCGCAGTAATGGCACGAGTACAAACAATAACTCCTCCCATCAAGGCTACTGTCCAGCTATGCCCCCATCCGTTGCAATGAAACAAGGGGACCAGCGCAAGATAGCGTGGCTTTTTGGCATGCATCCAATCGCTAACTGTTCCCATCGACATCAAGTACGAGCCACGATGATGATAAACCACTCCTTTTGGCCGATTGGTTGTCCCGGAGGTATAATTCAGGGTTAAGGCATTCCATTCGTTATCTGGTAATTGCCATTGCTCATCCTCATTACCTTTGGCCAGAAGCGCCTCATAATCCATCATGCCAATTGGGGTGTTCTTAGCGTCATATTCGCTGTCAGCGATATCAATGATGGTGATTTTTTCTGCCTCATCTGGTGCCATTAAGGCAAGGGCAGCGCTTGCTGTGGCAGCAAACTCTAAATCCACAATCAAGACCTTACATTCCCCGTGGCTGAGAATATAGGCAATGGTTTCAGGGTCTAGTCGGGTGTTGATGGCATTTAGCACCGCACCACTAGCAGGCACACCAAAATGTGCCTCAACCATCTCAGGTATATTTGGCGCCAGTATCGAAACCGTATCCCCATAGCCTATGCCAAGGCTCTTTAATCCCGTAGCAAGGCGGCGGCAACGGGCAAATACCTGACTCCAGCTGTAACGCCTTTTGCCATGAATAATTGCCTCATCATCCGGATAGATAGATGCTGTTCTCGGCAGAAAAGATAACGGTGACAAAGGAACGAAGTTCGCTGCACCAGTTGTAAAATCATCATAAGGACTCGTCATCACTCTTATCCCACTATTAATTTCTAATCGCTTTACCATGTTCCATAAGCATAACTATACGTTCTAATGTTTCTGGTGTTTTGGCAAGCCTAAGAAAAGCACGGCGTTCGCGGGCAAACATCTCATCCTCAGTCACTGTTACGCTCTCAGGGGTATCGCTAACAACAATACTGGCTACCGCCATGGCAACAGTTTTGTCATGGGGATAGAACAAACCATCATTGATCCCTTTATCCATAAAATCTGACATCCGCGTTAATATTCCTGCTCCGGGCAGGGTTAGGACAGGCGCAGCAGAGGGGGTATAGCCGTTTTGATTCATAGCGGTAATCGCCTCAATCGCGCTGGACATGAGCTTATCACGGTTCATTTCCATCTGATCACGATGAGGTAAGAAATATTGAATACGGGCGCTTTCCTCTGGGCTTGTTCCTGTTCTGGCATAACCGATTTGCATCCATGTTTTCCATGCCGCTTCCTCTGGATCATTGGTTACATCAAGCCAGCGGCGCATTGTTTCTTTGACACCGCCGCCACCTGGCACAACACCAACGGCCGCTTCTACTAGTCCAAACACCGAATTGCCATGGGCAATCACCTGGTCGGCATGAACAATCACCTCATAGCCCCCACCAATGGCAAGACCAGAAGGGGCAGCAATCACAGGCACAGGCGCATCACGCATAGCCGAAACGGCATCCTGAAATCGTTTCAGAAAGGCATCTATACCTGACCAGTCTTGCTGACGGATCAGAGCAAGAACAGAGGTAAGGTCCACCCCAGCGGAAAAATGCTGGGCGTCATTATGAACAATAATGCCTTTACCATGATCTTTGGCGGCGGCGGCAACAATGGCCATCGAATCATCCGTTAGAGCGTTAGCCTTTGAATGAAACTCCACCACCCGCAAATCATCACCCAACTTATAAAGACTTGCTGCACGATTGCGCAAAATAGGGGTCAGACATTGCCGCATCATATGAAAGCGGATTGTCCGTGGCGGCAGATTAACTGGTTGCATATCTGGCGCTGAGTCTGGCTGATCAAACTGAGCAACGTATAAAGTGCCATCCTTTGGATGATAAAACGCTGTGATATGCGCTGAGGCTAGAACTGGCGGCACGGTGATGCCAACCTCGGCAATCATTGCCCGTACCTGATCATGACCAATCGCGTCCATCATCTCAAACGGGCCACGTTGCCAGTTAAACCCCAGTTTCATGGCATCATCAATATCCTGCGGCGTTGTTGTCACCGATGGGATAAGATCAGCAGCATAGGCAAAGACACGCGCCAAAACCGATCTTGCAAATGATACCAAGGGTTGATCTGCCGCATCATCAGGAGGGCTGATCATTAATGATAACGGATCTTGGCTATCTGCCAGCATCGCATTAGCGCGAGCAATTAGCACAGGCATATCTGCATGAACAGGGCCAATATGACCATTACCTAGGTTCACCATTTGGGTCTTATCCTGCCGGTAGAAACCGCCGCCTGATTTATCGCCTTTATGCCCATCAGCCAGCATAGATTTGATCAAAGTGGCAACAGGATTCTTTGTTTCACCCACCGTGTGAAAAGCATCATCAGGAGGAAGAATAGTGGCGAGTGTGGTAACAACATCCGCCATCAAATCCACACCGATCAGATCATAAAGCCCGAAAATACCTGTTTTTGGGATTCCCATGGGCCGCCCCATCACCGCATCAGCGTGATCAATAGCAAGATTATGGGCGGCAGCTTCAGCTAAGCCAACTTGAAGTGCAAAAACCCCAACCCGATTTCCTAGAAATCCAGGGGTATCGCGGCACTGCACCACGCCTTTTCCCAAAACCCTATCATTCATATCTTTCAGACGGGCCATAATGGCGGCATCCGTTTCTTCTCCTTCAACCAGTTCCAGCAAACGCATATAACGCACAGGGTTAAAATAATGGGTGATGGCAAAGCGACGGCGAAACTCAACTGGCATATCCTCAACCAGAACGCGAATTGGTATCGTTGAGGTGTTTGAAGTCACCACCGCATCAGCCGGAATGACACTGGCAAGCTGTTGATAAAGGGCTTTCTTGATATCTAGCCGTTCCACCACAGCCTCAATTATCCAGTCCGCTTTGGCAAGCTGCCCCATATCATCACGAATATTGCCAACCTGAATGCGTTCCGCACATGCTTTAGAAAACAGGGCCGGTGGGTCTGACTTCTTGAGCCTTTCCACCGCATTAATCGCCCGGCTATTGACCTCATCACCATCATCATCAGGCATATCAAGCAGCAACACATTTAGCCCAGCATTGGCAATTTGTCCGGCAATAGCACTGCCCATTGTGCCTGCGCCAATGACTGCAATGGAATGAAATGGAATATCCTTCATCATATTATTTTGCTTTCTGCTCTTCTAAAAGTTCACGCAGGGCCTGATTGACTTCATCACCGCGTTCAATTGGTAACATATGACCTGCATCAGCTATGGTGATGGTTCTGGCATGGGGTATTGCGTCCGCCATTGCCTTTCCCTGTTTCCATGGTGTCATCTGGTCATCTTTAGCCAGAATGATCATCGCAGGTTGCGTGATTTTGCTCGCTGCTTCTGCCCCATCCTGATAGGCCGCACAGGCACGCAAATCTGCGGATAAGGTTCCAGCTGGATTATCCGCCATGATCCGCTTGCCTAGATTCACATGGCTGTTTCCCGGCATCGGGTGATCGTGGAATTTTCCATCGCGTCCATGCCCCCATGACAACATGGCATCAAAAGCCGACATTTCATTATTGTCAGCCATATCAATCAGCGCTGGATTAACGCCAATAGTTAGGCCAAGCGCAATCAGACCAACACTGCTTACCTTTTTTGGATATCGGCTTGCTAATTCAAGGGTTACCAATCCCCCTTGGGAATGACCAACTGCCGTGACCTGATCAACCTTGAGGGTTTCTAAGAGATCATGACACCAATCCGCCATCTCTGGAATGCTGTTTATTGGCTTACCCTCACTTAGCCCATGGGCAGGGAAATCAGGGGCAACCACAGACCAACCACGATTGGCAAAAAATCTGGCTTGAAGCAACCAAGTCAAATGGCTTTGTCCACTGCCGTGGATTAGCAAAAGCACTGGCGCATCAGGATTGAACGCCCGACCACCAGTAGAAACGAAAATGTTTTGATCATGAACCGTGACATACATTGGCTAGGCCCCTTTGCTCATGATAGATTTTCGTGCCATTTTAAGAGCGCGATCAAAATCTTCTTTGATATCTTTAATATCTTCTAACCCCACAGAAATCCGGATCAGGTCATCGGTTAGCCCTGCGGCCTTCATGGCAGTTGCTGAAATATGGGAATGGGTAGTGCTGCCAGGGTGAATGACTAAAGTTCTGGCATCCCCAACATTTGCAAGATGCGAAGCCAGTTGAACATTTTCAATAAAAACTTGGCTAGCCTCACGTCCACCTTTAACCCCCATGGTTACGATAGACCCTGCGCCTTTTGGCATTTGGCGCATCGCCACATCATGACAAGGGTGATTTGGCAAAGATGGATGATTGACCCAAGCCACATCCTCATGTGCTGTCAAAAAGGCAATCAGTTCTGCTGTATTAGAAAGATGCCGATCCATCCTCATACCAAGGGTTTCAATCCCTTGAAGAATATGAAACGCATTCGTTGGGCTTAAAGTGGGTCCAATGTTGTACATACCCTCACTTCGGACCCGCATTGCAAAGGCAGAAGGCCCAAACTCTTCCCATAAATTCACACCCTGAAAGGCAAAATGTGGTTGGGTTAAAGTAGGAAACCGATCATTTTGACCCCAGTTAAAGTTACCCCCATCAATGATAATACCGCCCATGGCAATGCCATGACCACCAATCCATTTGGTTAAGGAATGGATCACCACATTCGCCCCATGATGAATAGGTTGCATCAAATAAGGTGTATTAAGCGTTGCATCTATCATCAATGGGACACCAGCAGCATGGGCAATTTCTGCCACTGCAGCCACATCCATTACCTCAAGCCCCGGATTACCAATCACTTCACCAAAAACCATTTTGGTATTCGGTTGAATAGCATTAGCAATGGCTGTGTGATCTGTGGGGTTAACAAAACTGGTAGTGATGCCAAAACGCGATAAAGTATGTTCAAAGAGATTAATATTACCGCCATACATTTGCGAAGACGCAACAATATGATCCCCTTGCGAGGCAATAGCGGTCACTGCCAAAAACACAGCAGACATCCCTGTTGCAACTGCTACTGCTGACACACCCCCTTCCATCGCTGCCAAACGATTTTCAAGAACCGCAATTGTCGGGTTGGAAATACGGGTATAGAGATGCCCCCCCACTTCAAGATTATAGAGCGCGGCGGCATGTTCCGTGTTCTCAAACATATAAGACGTGGTCTGATGAATAGGCACTGCGCGTGAGCCATGCCTTTCATCTGGGGTAAACCCTGCATGAAGTCCTAGGGTATCAAAGCGGAATGATTTACTCATGATAATAGCTCTTTTGGTACTTTGGTTGATGGCGGCAGAAAGGGCAGACTGGTCATGGTACCATTTCTTTTGCCGTAACTGGTTTCCACCACCAAACCTTCGGTTGCTTCGCTAGCCTCAGTGGAAACTAAGCAAACCGCAATGTTCCGATCAAGGCGCGGCGAATAAGCTGCCGCGGTGGCATAACCTACACATTTTTGATCCAGCAGAATTGGCCACTGGTTTTCATTAGTGGATGTGAAACGATCCCCATCCATAAAGATGCCACAAAACCGTCTGCGCGCACCTTCGGCTTTAATCTTTTTTAGCGCAGCCTTGCCAACGAACGCAACATCTTGATCCAAATCACAAAGCGCATCTAAACCCATCTCAAAAGGATTAGAATTAGCATCCGTATCAGCATTCACCGAAATCATCCCACTTTCAACGCGTTCAATATAGTTCGGCGCGCCCGGGCCCATCTGATATGGCTTACCTGCCTCCATGACCAAATCCCATAATTGGCCACCTTTTGTGCCATCCCTTAAGTAGAACTCATAGCCGCCTTGCTTGCTCCATCCTGATCGGGCTACCACCAAAGGAATGCCTTGCAATTCAGTTTCATAAAATCCGAAATAGCTCAACCGCAAGGGGGCATCACCAAAAAGGTCTTTGGCCACATAATGCGATTTTGGCCCTTGGATTGACAGGGGTGAGACATCAGGTTCAGACACATCAACATCAAGACCCATGGCAAAGGCAATGCCTTCGGCCATCATTAACGTATCGTTATCGGCAATTGACAACCACAATTCATCTTCGGCAATTCGCAACAACACCGGATCGTTCACCAGCGTTCCTTTGGTGTTACATATCGGCATATAAATCCCTTTACCGACCTCAAGATTATCAAGGTTTCGAGGGGTTAAGATACGTGCTAAGCGCAACGCATCCGGGCCTTTTAACCGCACTTGGCGTTGCACCGCAACATCGCGGATATCCACATGATTCACAAGGCGTTCGTATTCTGCTAACGCATCACCGTAATTGACGGGCATATACATATGGTTATAGGTGCTGAAATGGGTTACACCTGCCGCCACGGTGCGATCAAAAAATGGGGATTTGCGAATGCGTGGGCCAATGGCAATTGAAAAAGACATATTACACTCTTCATACTGATATTAAAAAATTGACAAAAGGGGACAAGACTTAACGGGATAAATCTACGACAACACGACCACTGATCTGACCTTTGATAATCTGTTCTCCATAAGATGGAAGATCAGCAAGTCCAATGACTGTGGTAATGGCGTCTAACAGATCAAAGTCCAAAGACTTTGCTAATTCTTCCCACACCTTTATCCGGCGTGGGTTAGGCTGCATCACGCTGTCGATACCAAGCAAATTAATGCCGCGCAATAAAAAGGGAATAATAGATGCTGGTACAATGACGCCACCAGCGTTACCAATAGCTGCCGCTGATCCAGCGTATTTAAGCTGTCCCAACACACGGGCCAGCATATTGCCACCAACACTATCCACGACCGCTGACCAACGTGCACTTTCCATCGGTCTTTCCACCGTATCCGCCAATTCTGCACGCGGAATGACCTCATCAATTCCAAACTGAGACAGATAAGCCCCAGCATCAGGCTTACCACTGACGCCTGCAACCTGATAACCACGCCGCGCTAGCAACATCGCCGCCACCGAGCCAACACCGCCGGTTGCACCAGTGACCAGAACCGTTCCACTTTCTGGAGTAATCTGGTGATCTTCGATGGCCATAATACCAAGCATCGCCGTCACCCCAGCCGTGCCAATCGCCATCGCTGTTTTTAGGCTGAACCCTTTAGGCAGAGGCAACAGCCAGTCTGATTTTACGCGTGCCGCTTGGGCATATCCGCCCCACCATGCTTCGCCCACACGCCAGCCTGTCAAGACCACCTGATCCCCAGGCTTGAACCGATCGCTAGCTGATTCCCTAACCGTACCAGCAAGATCAACACCGCCAATATGCGGATAGTTTCGCACAATGCCGCCCTTACCAGACAGAGCCAGGCCATCTTTATAATTAAGTCCCGAATAGGCTACATCAACAAGAACATCCCCCTCTTGCGGCAAATCAGAATGATCAAGATCGGTGATAGTTGCCGCAACAGGAGCATTTTCCTCGCGCGTTAGAAGAAGGGCTTTAAAGGTCATCAGGAAATTCCTTTATTTGTCATTTCAGAATTATGTTTCATCAATACCCGAGGCAAGGCCAAAACGAAAGATTTTTCATCATAACATGCTGTTTTTTAGCCTAGGAAATCCACGATCAGAGCCGCACCAATGATCACTGCCAATAGCATCAGCCCCCCACCCATAATAAGATGCAGACGCGGCGCATGCTGTCTAAATCCATTGAGAACCCAAGGTATACCAAACACTACCGCCAAAAGCATATACCATAGGCTATCCACCGCCCATGCGGTTGCTGTCATCTGAACGCGCATCCCAAGCGGTTGATCCGGGGCAAGAAACTGACTAAAAACCGCCGTAAAAAAAACCGCCACTTTAGGGTTAAGAAAAGCAATCAAAAAACCATCACGCCCATGCTGCCACAACTGGCCTGAGACGGTTTTCTGATCCCATAGAGACGCATGACCCGACACCCCCTCTCGCATCATAGACAGACCTATCCACAGCAAAAACAGCACCCCTGCGATCTGAACCGTGACAAAAACAGCAGGCATCAGAACTAGCAACGAGGCCAAACCCAGCGAAACCAAACCAGCATAGATAAAAATGCCAACGCCGTGACTAATGCCAAAGATTAACCCTGCCAGCACCCCTGCGCTCGTCACGCTGCGGATCAAGAGGATCACACTTGGCCCGGGGCTAGCCGCCCCAGCCAGACAGGTTAATGTCAAGATTAGCCAATCGTGAAATGATAGCATAGACAGAATTCCTCAATGAATAGGCAACGCCACTTTATCATCTTGAGACTTGCAACAATAGGCAAGCCTATATAGTCTTTGCTGAATAATTTTCGTTTCAGGGAGGGAAAAATGAAAACACGCGCCGCCGTTGCCATGGAAGCAGGTAAGCCGCTTGAGATCATGGAAGTTGATCTTGAAGGACCAAAGGCTGGTGAAGTGCTAGTAGAAATTAAAGCCACTGGCATCTGCCATACGGATGAGTTCACTTTATCCGGCGCTGATCCCGAAGGCATTTTCCCTGCTATTCTTGGGCATGAAGGCGCTGGGGTCGTACTTGAGGTTGGGCAAGGGGTTACCTCGCTCAAGCCAGGCGATCATGTCATCCCTCTTTACACACCCGAATGTCGGGAATGTGATTATTGTCTGCACCCAAAGACCAATCTATGTCAGGCAATCCGCACAACCCAAGGCCAAGGGCTTATGCCTGACGGCACCTCACGATTTTCGATCAAAGGTCAGCCTATTTTCCATTATATGGGCACATCGACCTTTGCCAATCATACGGTTTTGCCAGAAATTGCGCTGGCCAAGATTAATCCGGCAGCCCCTTTTGATAAGGTCTGTTACATCGGTTGCGGCGTTACCACAGGCATTGGTGCTGTGATCAACACAGCAAAGGTTGAACCAGGGTCAAATGGCGTGGTCTTTGGCCTTGGCGGCATTGGTCTGAATGTGATCCAAGGCCTGCGCCTAGCTGGGGCAAATATGATTGTTGGTGTTGATTTAAACAACGACAAGAAAAGCTGGGGTGAGAAATTTGGCATGACTCATTTTGTTAATCCAGCAGAGGTAAAGGGCGATCTGGTATCGCATCTGGTTGAATTGACTGGTGGGGGGGCAGATTACAGTTTTGAATGTATCGGCAACACCGATGTCATGCGGACAGCACTGGAATGCTGCCATAAAGGGTGGGGTGAGTCGATTATTATCGGCGTCGCTGGTGCCGGCAAAGAGATCAGCACGCGTCCGTTTCAACTGGTCACTGGCAGATCATGGCGCGGCACCGCCTTTGGCGGCGCCAGAGGCCGAACCGATGTGCCAAAAATTGTTGATTGGTACATGGATGGCAAGATCGATATTGACCCCATGATCACCCACACCATGCCGCTAGAAGATATCAATAAGGCTTTTGACCTGATGCATTCAGGCGAAAGCATCCGTTCTGTGGTGATCTATTAAATCTGACCAGATTTTTATTTTAATGACCAACGCGAGGAAGGATGGTTTTCGGCCTCGCGTTACCCTTTTTTCACTTCCTCAATCCCTACTTGAGCCTGTCTCAGACACCTGATAGGGTTAGGGTTTAAATTAACCACTGCTAAAGATTTGCCATGCAAACCATCACTGAAACACGCCACATGGGCGGCACGCATCGTGTTATCCGCCATGACAGCAGCATCACCAAATGCCCGATGGAATGGGCGATTTTCATCCCTGAGGGGGGAAAGCCTGATGCATGCCTTATGTTTTTATCAGGGCTAACCTGCACATGGGAAAACGCTGCTACCAAGGCTGGCGCGCAAGCCGCCGCCGCCCGTCACAATATGGCCGTTGTGTTTCCTGATACCTCTCCCCGTGGTGACAGCGTAGCAAATGCAAATGATTATTTTCTGGGGCAAGGCGCAGGGTTTTATCTGACCGCGACTGAGGCGCCATGGGCGCCCCATTTCGCCATGGACCGTTATATCACCGAAGAAATGCCAGAATTGATTGCACTGACCCTTAAACAACCCCTGCCGCCACTTGGGGTGACAGGCCATTCCATGGGCGGGCATGGGGCGTTAACGCTGGCGATGAAAACCCCCGATCTGTTCACATCAGTGTCCGCCTTTGCACCAATTTCTGCCGCAATGGAAAGCGGCTGGGGGCAAGAGGTTTTACCAGCCTATCTGGGCACAGATACTTCCGCCTATCATGATCATGATGCCACCAAACTTATGGCTAGCCGCGGTTGGAAGGGCGATATTCTGGTGGATCAAGGTCTAGCCGATGCCTTTCTGGGTGAGCATCTCAAGCCGCATCTTTTAGCCGCTGCCGCCGAAGCTGCAAGTATCCCCCTGACCTTGCGTCAGCACGAAGGCTATGACCATTCTTATTATTTTGTCGCTAGTTTCATGTCGGATCATGTAGATTGGCACGCTACAAGATGTAAATAACCATGTCCACGACAGAAACCGCAGATTATATCATCATCGGCTCAGGATCAGCTGGTTCAGCACTTGCCTGGAGGTTATCTGAAGGACGAAAATATTCAGTTTTGGTGCTGGAATATGGCGGCACAGATATCGGCCCATTTATTCAGATGCCTGCGGCATTATCCATGCCCATGAATATGAAACGCTACGACTGGGGCTATCTAGCAGAACCTGAACCTGCGCTTAATAATCGTCGGCTGGTCTGTCCCCGAGGCAAGGTGATTGGCGGATCATCATCAATCAACGGGATGATTTATGTTCGTGGTCACGCTGAGGATTATGCCCATTGGCAAGAAAGCGGTGCTGAGGGGTGGGGTTATGCTGATGTGTTGCCTTATTTCCGGCGCATGGAACACTGGCACGAAGGTGGACATAGCTTAGGCTTTGAAGACCCCGGCTTTCGCGGCACGGATGGCCCACTTCATATCACAAGGGGCAGCCGCAAAAACCCACTTCATCATGCCTTTGTTGCCGCCGCCGAAGAAGCTGGCTATGTCGCTACTCCTGATTATAACGGCTTTCGTCAAGAGGGATTTGGCCCTGCGGATATGACCGTTTGGAAAGGGCGGCGCTGGTCCGCTGCAAATGCCTATTTAAAACCAGCCATAGAAAAAAACGGCGTCCGACTTATAAAAGGGGCGTTGGTTGACCGCATCACCTTTCGTGATGGCCGTGCTGATAGCGTTATTTTTACCCGTGGCGGACAGACCATCACCGCCCATGCCAAGCGTGAGGTGGTCCTGTCTGCAGGGGCAATCAATAGCCCGCAAATCCTTCAGCGATCTGGGATTGGGCCAGGCCATGTGCTGCAGCAAGCTGGGGTTGAGGTCAAGCAAGATCGCGCCGGGGTTGGCGCCAATCTGCAAGACCATCTTGAGGTTTATTTTCAGGTGAATTGCCTTCAGCCCATTACCCTAAACCGGCATCTCAATCTGATTTCTAAAGGGCTTATTGGGTTGCGCTGGCTTTTAACTGGTGGCGGTTTAGGCAGCAGCAACCAATTTGAAACCCTTGGGTTTATCCGAACAGATAAAGGCATATCCTATCCTGATTTGCAGTTTCATTTTTTACCTGCGGCGGTGCGATATGATGGTAAATCTGCGGCAAAGGGCCATGGCTTTCAAATGCATATTGGGCCGATGCGTTCACAATCGCGGGGCCATGTTCATATTCGGTCAGAACACGCTGGTGATGCGCCTGAAATCCGATTTAATTATATGTCACATCCCGATGACTGGCTAGAGTTCCGCCGTTGCGTTAGGTTAGCGCGTGAAATTCTCAATCAGCCTGCAATGGATGCGTTTAGAGGCCATGAGATTCAACCCGGCAACCATGTTACTAGCGACAATGCTATTGATGATTTTATTCGTGAGCACGCCGAAAGCGCCTATCATCCATGCGGAACCATGCGCATGGGCAAGGCAAATGATCCGATGGCGGTGGTTGACCCCGAATGCCGTGTCATTGGTGTTGATGGCCTGCGCGTGGCTGATAGTTCAGTTTTTCCCCGCATCACAAATGGTAATCTTAATGCCCCTTCGATTATGGTCGGGGAAAAGGCATCTGATCATATCTTGGGCAAAACCCCATTAGCACCCGTGAACCTAACCCCATATGCGCCTGAAAACTGGCATAATCA
>Ga0181567_10001668_pt1 | contig 16778 bp, 14 predicted proteins | sample 101ome_14_FD_133761 | JGI IMG/M metagenome (GOLD analysis project Ga0181567, IMG submission 133761) | Coastal salt marsh microbial communities from the Groves Creek Marsh, Skidaway Island, Georgia - 101403AT metaG (megahit assembly) | ecosystem: Environmental > Aquatic > Marine > Intertidal...
ATGATGTTGTAATTCACGGCAACCTTCACCAGGTTGGCAACCTCTGGTTTCTCGCCCATGGGCCACGTGCGAGTGCCCATCACGCTATAAAACGGTTCGGCCTGGGCAATTACTTCGGGGTCTCCCGCGGCGAGGATGTTGAGGTTTCCGGCAGCAGCGACAGCGGGACGGCCCAGTACGGGGGAGGCGATGTAGTCAATCCCTGCTTCTCTAGCGACCGCGGCAATTCGTGCGCCACACTCGGGGCTCACCGAGGCCATGTTGGCGTGGAATCCAGATCCTTGGGCAAGGTTTTCTGCACTCAGCACAGCTTCTGCGGCCGCGTCGTTTGCGAGCATCGAGAATGACGCCCCTGTGGCGAGAGCCTCAGCGGGTGTTGCAGCTTCCCTGGCTCCAAGAGCAACGAGCTCTGCGACTGGCTCCTTGGAGCGGTTCCACACGACTACGTCATGTCCCGCTTCGATAAGACGGGCGGCCATCGCCTTGCCCATTGTGCCAAGCCCTAGAAAGCCAATCGTTGCCATGTCTGGTCCTTAATTAGTCGTTGTCGGATTGGTCAAAAAGTTCAGGGTGGCGCTCGAGGTGGAGCCTGGTGCGGCGAATGTGCATCGCCAGGACCTGCTCGGCAAGCTCGAGGTCTCCATCTCGAAGCGCGGTCACCATCATGTGGTGTTCGGAGTGAAAGATCCTCCGATTATCTGCGCCCACCAGCTTTGTATAGGCACGTCGGTAGGGCTGGGTGGTATTCCACAACCTGGTGACGAGTTCCTGGAGCATCAGAGTTGATGCGCCTTGATACATCTGCAGGTGGAAGTTTCGATCGAGCTCCAAAAACTGCTCGATGTCGGATGAGGCTTCCATCAGGCTCGCGAGGTGCTCGAGCTCGTCGAGCTTTTCACCGGTGAGGGTTTCGGCGCTGTAGCGAAGAAGCAAGGGCTCTAGTCGCTCACGGGTTTGATACACCTCAGAGCACTCCGCCATGGTGAGGCTTGCCACCCACGCTCCGGTGTTTGCGACAAGGCGCACTAGGCCCTCTGCTTCCAAGGCGCGGAGTGCTTCGCGCACGGGGATCCTCGATCCGCCATATTTCTGGGCGAGTTGGTCTTGGACGATTCGCTCACCAGGTGCGTAGTCCCCGTGCAGGATGGCTAGACGCAGACCATCGGCGATCGCAACCGCGGCGCTGCCGTGTTTGGTGGGGGAATCAGTAGAGGACATGGCTTCTATTCTGCTGGCTTTGCGGGGTGCCAGAGGATGACCTCGGAGTCTTTCTCGTAGGCCTTGCCGTTTGGGAAGCTCACGATCTCACACTGCATGCCCCACGGGGTGAGGAAGTAGATCCATCGCTGCCCAAAGCTTGCGTTTTGGCTTGAGACCGGTTCGCCCAAGATTGTTACTCCGGGTTGTTGCTTTAGGTAGTCGAGGGCAGCATCGAAGTCGTCGACGTAGAACGCGAGGTGGTGGCCGCCGATGTCAGAGTTCTTGGGTTGGGGGTTTTGGCCCTCTGGCGTTTCCCACTGGAAGATTTCAAAGTTGGGCCCGTTTTTGCAGCGGAAGAAGCGAAGCTCGCGCATCACTGCTCGGGGGTGGACGTTGAGTTGGCTCGTCATCCAGTCGTCTTCGTCCTTGATGAAGGGGCCGAGGCTGTAGACCTTCTCGCAGCCAATGACGTCGACGAAGAATCGTTCTGCTTCATCCAAGTCGGGCACTGTGAAGCCAATATGTTCGGTTCCGCGAAGTCCGGGTAATGCCATCACGTGCTCCTTTGCAGTGCCTATTGGATACATATAACCCTATAACAGGCGAGATATCGAGAACAATCGCCAATATTTTCGTGACATTGTATGCAATCTGGTGTAACGTGTCTTTTCATTGACACCGCTCAGTGCAGAGAAAGGTAGCCCCGTGGCGACTGAAACCCCCCTGATTCCCCTCGCCCAGTGGACGGAAGTATCCACCACCACCGAGGACTGGGATGCTGCTGACCCGAAACTTCTGGCCACCATGCTCGGCCAGCTCCACCTCATCCGCGCCTTCGAAGAAGCCGTGCTGCAGCTTGCGGGAGAGTCTCTCGTCCACGGGCCCGCACACTCCTCTGTCGGTCAAGAAGGTGGCGCAGTCGGTTCACTCGTGGGCGCTCGTCCTGGAGACGCGGTCAACGGATCTCACCGTGGCCACCACCAGTTCCTCGCCAAGGCCCTGAGCTATGTCGCCCAGGATGGTTTAAACCTCGACGCCCTTGTTAGCACGGACATTCAGACTCTCCTCCAGCGCACTCTTGCCGAGATCCTCGGTCTTGCCCAAGGCTTCTGTAAGGGCCGTGGTGGTTCGATGCACCTTCAATGGCACGAGGCAGGATGTCTCGGCACTAACGCCATCGTCGGTGGAGGCGTTCCTCTCGCCGCCGGAAACGCGTGGTCACAAAAGCGCGCAGGTACCCAAGACATCACCGTGACCTACTTCGGTGACGGAGCAGTCAACATCGGTTCGGTCTTGGAAAGCCTCAACCTGACCTCAGCGTGGGATATTCCTTTGGTCTTCTTCATGGAGAACAACCGGTATGCCGTATCCACCACCGTGGAGGAAGCAACACGGGAGAGCCGTTTGTCTGGCCGCGGTGTGGGCTTTGGAATCCCAAGCTTCCGAGTGGACGGAATGGACCCCTTGGCTGTTTACCTTGCGATGCAGCAGGCCGAAGACATTGCCCGAAACGGTGGCGGCCCGGTCGTGCTTGAAGCAGAGGTCTACCGCTTCTTCCATCAAAACGGACCCTTCCCCGGATCTGCCTTTGGCTACCGCACCAAGGAAGAAGAAGAACACTGGCGCTCACGCGATCCGCTGACCAAGGTTGCAAGCGAGATGATTCGTCGCGGATTGATTAGCGAGGAAGGCGTCGAGTCTGTTCGCGCCCAAGCACTGGCTGCGATGGAACTTGCGACCAACGAACTCGTTGAGCAAGACCCAGACGCAAAGGCGGGAGTGCGCCGTATTAAGCCAAGCCTCTGGCCAGAGCCAGGGTTCGTGGATGTGGGCCTCCGCGGAGATCTCTCCGAACTAGGCGGAGTACGCACCCAGGAGCGCTCCGAGTATTCAGGTGCACTGACTGAGGTGAAGTTTGTTGACGCCGTAGCGGGTGTGATGGACCGTCGGATGGAATCCGATGAGCGCATCATCATCCTCGGCGAAGACATCCACCGTCTAAATGGTGGAACAAATGGTGCTACCAAGGGCCTGAGCGCTAAGTACCCCGACCGGGTGCTGGGAACCCCCATCTCCGAAAACGCATTTACCGGGTTGGCCGGTGGAATGGCGCTCGATGGCCGCTACCGCCCTGTCGTGGAGTTCATGTACCCCGACTTCATGTGGGTGGCCGCTGACCAGGTGTTCAACCAGATCGGTAAGGCTCGCCACATGTTTGGCGGAGAAGCAGACGTTCCAGTTGTTCTTCGTACCAAGGTCGCAATGGGATCTGGATATGGATCCCAGCACCTCATGGACCCTGCGGGTATCTTTGCGACCGCTCCGGGCTGGCGCATCATGGCCGCGTCAAACCCCTATGACTACATCGGGCTAATGAACACGGCTCTCACGCTCAACGACCCTGTGGTCATGATCGAACACGTCGATCTGTATGCCAGCAAGGGCGAGATTCCAGAGTCCGACATGGACTACTTCATCCCCTTCGGTAAAGCTGCCCTGGTGAATGAGGGAACCGAGATGACGGTGATCTCATACCTGTCGATGGTGAACCACGCCAAGGAAGCAATCGCGCAGACGGGAATTAGTGCCGACCTGGTCGACCTTCGCTTCCTCGACCGCGCAAGCGTCGACTGGGACACGATCGGTGCCAGTATCCAAAAAACCAACAACGTACTCATTGTTGAGCAAGGTGCTCAGGGAACCTCTTATGGGGGATGGCTGGCTGATGAAATTCAGCGCCGTTTCTTTGACTACCTCGACCAGCCCGTCGAGCGGGTCACCGGCTCTGAAGCCTCGCCCAGCATCTCGAAGGTTTTGGAGCGGGCAGCAATTGCTCGCACCGAAGAAGTCGTTGAGGGCCTCAACCGCGTCATGCGAAACAAGGGAGCGCTCTAATGGCCATCGTGATTCGCATGCCAGAGGTTCTGGCCGGTGCCACTGAGGGAGTGATTTCTCATTGGTCCGTGAAAGAAGGCGACGAAGTCGCCGTCGGCGACGTGCTCGCTGAGATCGAAACCGATAAAGCAGCTGTCGAGTACCAGGCCGAAGAGGCGGGAACTGTTGCCCGCCTCGTTCAAGCCGCAGGAAAAATGGTGGAAGTCGGTGAGCCCATTGCTGTATTTGCAGCAGCAGGTGACTCCGACGCTGATATCGAGAAGGCGCTAGCTGATGCCGGGGGAGCTGTTGCAGAGGAAGAACCTGCACCTGAAGCACCAGTAACCGAAGCTCCTGCCACTCCCGTAGAGCCTGCCGCGGCTGCCGCGGCAGAACCTGCTCCTGCACGAGCTGCAGGAGAGCGAGTTTTTGCAAGTCCGATTGTGCGAAAGCTCGCCCGCGAGGCCGGCATCGACCTTGCGTTGGTTCCAGGCTCTGGACCCCACGGTCGAATCGTGCGAAAAGACTATGACGCGTTTGTCGCCTCGGGTGGAGCTGCGAAAGCGGCTCCGGCAGCAGCTGCTGCAACACAGTCGGCGAGTGGATTTAGCGAAATCCCACACTCCAGCATGCGAAAGGCCATTGCGCATCGCCTCACCGAGTCGAAGTCGACCGTGCCGCACTTCTACCTCAAGGCAGATTGTGTCGTGGACAAACTCCTCGAAGCTCGTGCTCAGGTGAACGAGGGTCTTGGTATCAAGACTTCGGTCAACGACTGGGTGGTCAAGGCTGTTGCCCACGCCCTCATCAAGGTTCCAGGCGCCAACGTGATCTGGACGGATAAGGCAATGCGCCAGTTCGACCACGCAGACATCTCTGTCGCTGTCGCAACTGAGGGCGGTTTGTACACCCCGGTCATCCGAGGAGTAGACCAACTCTCGATCCCGGAGATCAACACCCAGATTCGCACCATGGCCGAGAAGGCTCGTGGGGGCACCATTAAGCAAGAAGAGATTGAGGGCGGCTCGTTCGCTGTCACCAACCTCGGAATGTTTGGCACCGAAGAGTTCTCGGCGATTTTGAACCCACCGCAGTCAGGAATCCTGGCCGTTGGTGCAGCCCGCGAGAAAGCAATTGCTGTCGATGGAGTCTTGCAGGTAGCTCAGGTGATGACGGTCACACTGTCTGCAGACCACCGCGCGGTGGATGGCGCCTTGGCGGCAGAGTGGATGGTCGCGTTTAAGAGCGCGATTGAGAATCCTCTCTCGCTACTGGTGTAGAGATTCGAGGATGAGGTCCCGGTTTTCCGGGGTGGCCTCGATGTCGCCTGCTTCAATGCGTCGCGCAATGTCCAGCGTGACGGCGTTTGCCGGGGTTGGGATGCCTAGCTGGGCTCCTACATCCACGACCAGTCCATTGATCTCATTTATTTCGGCCCGGCGACCTTTTCTCCAGTCCTGGAGAACGGTGGTGAGGGTGTTGGGGAAGGTGAAATGTGCCATCACTTGATCGAATAACTCAACCGCGTACTTGTCGGGGTCTTGTTCGGCTTCAGTGAGACCGAAAATCGGCACTATCTTGCTTCCCGAGGCAATACACACGGCAAGTGCTTCTTTCGCGCATTGCTTCATGTAGACAACCATTTCTGGGTCTTGGGCTACTTCGTGCAGTGGCATGTTTAAAAGCGCAGAAGGGACCAGCTCTGAGGCGTTGGCGACTAGCTTCATCCACTTGGCCGACCGAATGTCCTCATAAATATCGACCCGTCCTGCATGTCGCAGCACTTCTGCCACCGACTCTGCGCGCTGCTGGGTAGTGGGGGTGAGGCCACCGAGGCCAAACCAGGAACCCTCAGGTGGAGTTTCTCTATTACACACACCTGGTTCAAACATGTTCGAGCAGCATTCAATGACTGCTCCCATTACGCGTTCCGGGCCCAACACATCAGTGAGATCGTCGATAGACATGCCATTTTGAAGTCCAACAACGAGGCCCCCTTCTGCGATGACAGGTTTGATCAGCTCTGCAGCCCACCGTGTGTCGTAAGCCTTTACGAGCATGAATATGAGGTCAAACTTTTCCTTCACCTCAGCAACTTGGCATAGGTGAATGGCATTCACGGGGGTGACCACAGTTTCGTCCGGCATGTTGACGGTGACCCCGTTCCTCCGCATTGCCTCCACGTGGTCTGGCCACTGCTCGATAAAAGTGACGTCGTAACCTGCGCGAACAAAATCTGCACCGATGCTGGCGCCGTTTGCGCCTGTTCCAATCACGGCGATGCGGCTAAAGCTCATTAGAGCGTCCTTTCGAAAAAACCCCGTGCCGGGCGTCTCCCAAAGCCCAGCACGGGGTGGTCTTGTTAACTACTTGGTGAGCGATTCGAGCGAGGGGCGGTTGGCAAGGTACTCGGCGATACCGCGCTTGCGCTCTTCTTCGGGGTAGTACCGGACTTCAACCAACTCCAGTGGGATGTTGTCGGGGTCGTGGAAATAGACCCACTTCCATCCCGCCAGGACTCCTTCGTCCACGGTGTTGGCGTCGGAGAGAAACTCCACGCCCTTGGCCTTGAGCTCGGTGATCTTGGCTTCGATGTCATCGACCAAGAACGCCACGTGCATTGCTCCAAGGTAGTTCTGCTGGATGGGGGTGTCATTGTCCGCGGGACGGTTTGCGTATTCAAGTAGCTCGAGAGTTGCGTCTTCGCCTACACGAAGAGAGACCTGGCGAAGCTTCGCGCCAGGGACGCCTACCGCGGAGGCGAGTTCGTCGCCTTCAAACCAGGGGCTTGGCTCGTTAACAAATCCGAGCCCGAGGATGTCGTGGTAGAAGTAAATCGACCGGTCAAGGTCTTTGACGATGATTCCCGTGTGGTGGAGTGACCGCATTGTCATTCCGTTCTCCTTCACATTCAGCTTGAGTGTGCACATCCTGCACTCTCACTCAACACTATAGAGCTCAAGTGTTTAGAGGTAAACACAATCGTGTTGTCAAAAAGCTCTGAAATATCGGAGGCGTTGTCGCGATTTTTATCGGTATTTAAGGGAAATTACGCTGCTTTTGAGAAGTCTGAAGATTAGCCCCGAATCTGTAAACACAACTTGACACGGTTCACCTATACTGAACACACTAGGGAAGCAAGAGAAAGCCATACCGTCAAGGAGGACATTGTGGCGAATCGACTTGAAGGCCGCGTAGTGCTCGTTACCGGTGGAGCCTCGGGCATCGGAGCGGCCCTGTGCCGCGGGTTTGCGGCAGAAGGCGGCCATGTCGTGGTCGCTGATCTCAATGTGGACGCTGCGCAGTCTCTGGCCTCAGAGATTTCGGCGCAGGGAGGATCTGCCCTTGCCGTTTCCATGGACGTGACCAATCGCGAAGAAGTGGCTTCTGGTATCGCGGCAGCGGTCAAAGAATTTGGAAAGCTCGACGCTTACTTCAACAATGCGGGCATGAATTCGCCGATGAAGCTTCTTGATGTCACCGAGGAAAACTTCAACCTGATCATGAAGGTGAACGTGCTTGGTGTGCTCATCGGCATGCAAGAAGCAGCCAAGCAGTACATCGCACAAGGCACTGGCGGGAAGATTATCAATACCGCATCAATTGCGGGACGTACCGGATTCCCAAGCTTTGCTCCTTACAGCGCGGCCAAGTCAGCCGTTATTTCCCTCACCCAGGCGGGAGCTCGGGCGTGGGCAGAGCACGACATCACTGTGAATGGTTTCGCACCAGGCGTTGTCGACACCCCACTGTGGGTGAAGCTCGACGAAGAGTTAGAAGAAATCGGCGAAGCCGACGGAAAGATGGACAAGCTCTCCAGCCAAATCATTTTGGGCCGTGCTGCCCAACCAGAAGACATCGTGCCTACGGGCATCTTCCTTGCAGCATCGGATTCGGATTACATCACTGGCCAAATCATTCCTATTGAGGGCGGAATGATCCTGGTCTAACCAGATACCACGATCACCACAAGAAAGAAGACATCAATGCCTATCGCAACGTATGGAACAAATTCGGTCGACTGGGAAATGCGTATCGACCAGAACAAGCTCCGCAGTGATCGTTTGGCACGTATTCGCGCCGAGCTCGAGCGCTCCGACCTGGGAGCTCTCTTGGCGTTTGACTTTGCCAACATTCGTTACATGTCGGCCACACACATTGGTACCTGGGCAATTGATAAGGCGATTCGGTTCTCGCTCATTACTCGACACTCAGACCCCATCGTGTGGGACTTTGGTTCTGCGGCAAAGCACCACGCGCTCTACAACCCGTGGCTGGATCAAACCACTGCTGAGGCTGACGCGGATCCACACGCTCCTCACCACGGTGCGGTGAAGCCTCGCCTGGAATCAGGTGCTCGCGCGGGAATCTCAACCCTTCGTGGTGCGTTTAACCCCGACGCAGGTATCGCCGATGAGGTTGCTGCGAAGGTTAAGCGTGAGCTTGAAAAGTATGGGTTGATGGGTGAGCCCCTGGGCGTTGACATCGTCGAGATGCCAATCCTCATTGCCCTCCAAAAGGCGGGAATCAGCGTGGTGGATGGCCAGCAGACTTTCTTGACCGCCCGCTCGATTAAAACCCCCGAAGAAATTGGGTTGCTCACCCAGGCTTGCTCGATGGTGGATGCTGCATACGAAGACCTCTATGAGTTCTTGAAGCCAGGTGTGAAAGAAAACGAGACTGTTGGTTTGGTCTCGAAGAAGCTCTATGACCTTGGTAGTGAGTATGTCGAGGGTGTGAACGCGATCTCTGGTGAGCGTTGTTCGCCGCACCCCCACGTCTATTCAGACCGCGTCATCCGCCCCGGTGACCCTGCGTTCTTCGATATCTTGCACTCATACCAGGGCTACCGCACCTGCTACTACCGCACATTTGCGGTGGGCTCGGCTTCGATTGCCCAGCGTGATGCGTATAAGCGCGCACGTGAATACATGGACCGCGCAATTGCTCTGGTGAAGCCCGGTGCGACCACTGCGGACATTGTGAAGGTGTGGCCAAAGGCTGAAGAGTTCGGTTTCCCGAATGAAGAGGCAGCATTCGCCCTGCAATACGGACACGGAGTCGGATTGTCTATCTGGGAGAAGCCGATCTTCTCGCGTCTGGTCTCACTCGACCACCCCGAAGAGCTCAAAGAAGGCATGGTCTTCGCTCTCGAGACGTATTGGCCAAGCGCTGACGGTATTGGTGCGGCTCGTATTGAAGAAGAGGTTGTGGTGACCGCCACCGGAGCTGAAGTGATTACTAAGTTCCCTGCGGAAGACTTGCTCGTTGCGGGCCAGCGCTACTACGCGGTAGGTGGGCCACTTCCACTCGAGCGTGAGTCACAGTCACACTTGAACACCAAAGCAGGACGCGGAGAAGAGTAAGTCTCTTCGCGAGCAAGAAAGGTCGCCAATGAAGGCAGCGGTGTATCACGGCCCCCACGATGTGCGGATCGAAGACAAGCCACAACCCTCACCGGTTGAGGGTGAAGTCCTGCTGAAGGTCACTCGTTCCGGCATGTGCGGAACGGATGCGTCTGAGTGGAAGGCCGGTCCGCTGATTTTTCCGCTGAATAATGCCCATCCAATCAGTGGCCACCAAGGCCCCATGATTTTGGGTCACGAGTTCATCGGCGAAATCGTTGAACTGGGCGAGGGTGTTACGTCCTTTTCTGTGGGAGACCGGGTTGCCTCGGGAGCCGGAATTTCCTGCGGGGAGTGCCCTCGCTGCGCTGAAGGACGCACGAACCTGTGTCAGCGCTACGTCACGCACGGTCTCAACCGCGAGGGTGGAATGGCCGAGTATGTTGCTGTTCCCGTCTCCACTCTGGTGCCGATCCCTGATGGACTCAGTGATGACCACGCGGGCCTCGCTCAACCACTCGCTGTGGGGTTGCACGCAGCCCGTCGTGCCAAGGTCACAGCTGGTGACACGGTCGTGCTAATAGGTGCGGGAGCTATTGGAACCTTCGTCCTGTCGGGGCTTAAGTACCTGGTGGATGCGACCGTCATCGTGGTCGACTTTGCGGGGGAGCGGCTTGAGCGCGCCCAACGTCTGGGCGCCGACCACGTAGTCGCGGTTGATGACGACACCGATTCTCGTGTGCGAGAGCTCATCGGCGCCTTTGGTGCCGATGTGGTGATTGAAGCCAGCGGCGCTCCAGGACAAATCAATCGCGCTGCGGGCTGGACACGGCGAGGTGGAACTTTGCTTCAGGTGGGTCTTCCCTCGAAGGCCCAAGAAGTAAACGTGCACCCCATCGTGATGGCAGAAATCACCATCGAGACGACTCTTGCCCATGTATGCGGGCAAGACATGGCCCCCGCATTGGAGATATTGAATTCCACCGAGCTTGCGAACGAGTTGCTAGAAGGTGTGTACCCGCTTGAACAACTCGCTGATCAACTCGAGCGCCTGGCAACAGGTCAGATTCAAGGAAAAGTTTTGTTTGACCCCCAGATGGCCAATTCCTAGGAAGGTAAGTAGAGATGAAGGCAGCTGTTTTTCACGACGCGAAGGACATCCGCATCGATGAGGTTGCGGCCCCGAGCAATGTGGGTGCTGATGAAGTGAGATTGCGCCCGTTCTGGTGCGGAATTTGTGGAACTGACCTCCACGAATACGCAGTGGGGCCCATCGTTATTCCTACCCACCCCCACGCCCTCAACGGCTCGCAGGCTCCCCAGATTTTGGGCCACGAGTTCTCTGGTGAGGTCCTCGAGGTGGGAAAGAACGTATCCAACGTCAAAGTGGGTGACCGTGTTTCGGTCATGCCTCTGTTGTTCTGCGGTAACTGCTACTACTGCCAGCGTGGGCTCAACCACCTGTGCCGAACCATGGCATGTGTGGGATTGAGCTACGAGTGGGGTGGCATTGCTGAAGAGACCATTGTTCCCTCTCAAGCGGTGGCAAAGCTTCCTGACACCATGACCGACGAGCAAGGTGCTCTTGTTGAGCCCACCGCCGTTGCCGCCTATGGTGTCGACTCTGCGGGAGTACGCCCTGGCGACACCGTGTTGATTACGGGCGCAGGCCCCATTGGAGCCCTCGCATCCTTGTACGCACACAGCTTGGGCGCCACAGTGTTCATCTCAGAGGTAAACCCCAACCGCCAGGCTCTTGCCCGCTCACTGGACGTCGGTGAATTGCTCGATCCGGCAAAGACTGACGTCGTGGCTGAAATCAAGGACCGCACCGGTGGTATTGGTGTGGACGCTGTCGTCGAGTGTTCAGGAAATGAGAAGGCCCTTCAAACTGCTCTCTCGGCCGTTCGCAAGGCCGGAACAATTGCACAGACTGGTTTGCACACCAAGCCGGCAGCGATTGACCCGATGATTCTCTCCGAGTTCGACATCACTTTGAGGGGAACCTGGTGTTACCCCGTGACGGACTGGCCCCGGATTATCGATCTGATTGGTAACAAGGGCCTTCCTGTGGAAAAGGTCGTCAGCGCCAAGATCAGCATGCACGACATCGTCGAAAAGGGTTTCGAGACGCTTCTTTCACCTACCGGTGAAATGGCTAAGGTCCTCGTTCAGGCTAAGTAGGAAAGGAATAGTTCCATGAAGGCGCTTCAATACGTCGAACAAGACAAGCCCGCAGTCACCGAAATCCCGGTTCCGGAGATTTCAGATGATGAAGTTCTCGTCGCCGCTCGTTCAGTGGGTGTATGCCACTCGGACATTGAGTTGCTGGAGGGTCGCTACATTATTCCTTTCCAGTACCCACTCATTCCAGGACACGAATGGTCAGGTGAGGTCGTCAAGGTGGGTTCTAAGGTCAAGGGACTTAAGCCCGGGGACCGCGTTGTCGGTGAGTGTGTCATCGGCGACGACCACTTTGGATTCTCGATTAGCGGTGCGGCAGCAGAGTTCTTCAAGGCCAAAGAATCGTGGCTTCACAAGCTGCCAGATGCAGTTGATTACACCAACGGCGCATTGGTAGAGCCATTCAGTGTGGCCTACTACGCGCTGATGCGGGTAGGAAACGTCAACGCCTCCGACGTGTTGGTGGTACTGGGAGCTGGCCCCATCGGACTGGCTGTGACCGCAGGCGCCAAGGCACTGGGAGCACTCACCGTGGTGGTGGAGCCTGTTGCTCACCGCCAGGAAGCAGCAAGAAAGCTAGGCGCAGACCACGTTGTATCTCCTGATGGTCTTGACGCATTGCTCAAAGACCTGACCGGAGGTAAGGGAGCAAACGTCGTCATCGAAGCAACGGGTAACCCTGCAGTAATGGCACAGGCGCTCGAGATTGCTGCCTTTAAGGGACGCGTTGGTTACATCGGAATCGATGTCGGACGCGAGGCTCCCGCGAAGCTTGGACTCATCCAGTCAAAGGAGCTCAGTATCACGGGATCCATCGGTTCCCCCGGCGTGTGGCCTGACACTCTTCGCTTTATGGCTAACAAGGGAATTGATCTGTCGCCGCTGGTGACTAATACCTTCGATGTCGATCACGCAGTGGGTGCAGTTGACGCAGCACAGGATCCCGCCAACAACATCAAGGCGCACATCCAGTTCACGGCAACTCTTTCGTAACAAGTGCAAAAAAGGAGGGGGCCGGCAGTGCCGGCCCCCTTTTGCATGTCCTGTTACGGCAGGATCTTTGCGGCTTTGTAGCGCTCGACTTTGTCGAAGAAGCTTTTCACGGTGTTGCGGAAATTCAAGAATCCCGCCTCACGTGACTTCACCATGTCAGTGAAGCACTCCATTTGACGACCGAGGTCGCTGTCGCTGTGCCACCACGACGCAAGCTTCGTGACATCTGCTTCGACTAGACCCTCGCGCTCAGCGATGGACTTCCAGATGTCCTCTGCTCCGACCATCTGCTGTTCCAGCGGATTGGCTTCTGGCTTGGGAGCTTCCCACTCGACGCCGAAGTACTCGGCAATTTGTGGCCACAGCCAGCGCCAGCGGAAGGTGTCGCCGTTTGCGATGTTGAACGCTTCGTTCTCTGCTTCCTTGTGGGTACATGCCCAGATCAGCTGCTCTCCCAACAAGTCTGCGTCGGTGACGTCGATTACACCGTTCCACTGCTCGACTGAACCGGGGAAGATAAATGGCTTTCCCAGTTCCTTGCAGATGGTGGCGTAGACCGAGAGGGTCAAAACCATGTTCATGGCGTTGTCCACGGCGAAACCAAATACGGTGTGCGCGCGGTGAACACTCCACGTGAAGCCCTGCTTCTTTGATGCCTCGAAGAGTTCGTCTTCCTGCGAGTAGTAGAAGTTGGGGTTTGGCAGGCGAGGTTCGCTTTCATGGAAAGGAGTCTCTGCCATGACACCCGTTGCGTAGTCATCGAATGGTCCGAGGTAGTGCTTGAGACCAGTGAGGAGAGCGACGTGTCGGACACCTCCGTCTGCTTCGAGACCTGCAAAGAGGTTGCGCAAGGTGGCGGTGTTCACCTCGATGTTTTCTGCTTCGGAGTTCTTGCGAATCCATGCGGTGATGATCACGATCTCTGGCTTCAGGCCAGCAAGAGCATCTTTCACAGCATCTGCATCCAACAGATCAACGCTGATCTGGGTAACACCTGTTAAGTCGGTGGAGTGGCGACGGGAAATTCCGTGCACATCCCACCCCTGGTCGACCAATTGCTTGGCGACGGTTTGGCCCACAATGCCGGTCACGCCGACAACAAGAGCCTTACCTGGAGTAGTAGTTGACATGGGCGAAGCCTTTCTGTGTTTGTTCATCTGAAATAAACGATAGCCAAAAATGTTCAGTCTGTTAAGGGGGAGCGGGGCTCGCGGTGCGCCATTGCGCATCCCCTCGAGTTTTTGAGACGGGGCAATCGCGAACGTTAACGGATTCCAGCAATTTTCGGATGGCCCGCTTGACCTATTTATTCCCGTTTTTATTGATGTGTAGTCAAATTAGTGCTGACGGGGCGGTTGGATTTTGCCCGGTGTATTTATACCTGAAAATGGCCTGTGAATTTTGAAATATATGCCCGAATTACTGCTTGAGTTGCCGTTTGTATCCAATTTGTTATGTGCCATACTTGTAAACACTCTTGGAATTCCATAAAGTGTGACTCAACACTTTGTGGGATTACTAAACACTAGTACCCGAAGTCTTTCAAAGGAGAAAGAGTGACTAACACAACGGTTGCCGCAAAGAAGCCCAGCCTGTTTGCAATGCAAAAGGGTGTGGCTACCGTTCTCCTCGCGCTCGTCGCCATCGTTATCCTCGGTTACCTTCTTGCTCCCTCGAGTATCTCCACTGGAGCCATCCTCGGAATGCTTCCCTTCGCTGCCGTCCTCGCCATCGTGGGACTGGGCCAAATGCTGGTGGTGCAGCAAGGAGGAATTGATCTTTCTGTTCCAGGAGCCATGTCGCTCGCCATCGTGATCGTGAGTCACTACCCAACCGGTGAAGACTCGCTCGTCTTGCCCGCGATCGGAATTGCCTTCCTCTGGGCGCTGGGTGCAGGTCTGGTAAATGCGTTCCTGATCGGGTACATCAACCTCAACCCGATTATCGCGACGCTTGGCACCAACGCATTGTTGTTCGGCGCCATCTTAGGAATTTCGGGGGGAACCCCTCGTGCGACTGCTCAGATTCTCCGCACCGTTGCCGGCGACCGAACCTTTGGTGTTCCCAACACTGTTTACTTCGCGGTTGTCGCATTGATTGTGGTGAGCGTAATCGTCAAGAAAACGGTCGCGGGTCGTCGATTCGAGGCCGCGGGAGCGAGTCGCCCCGCTGCGTTCGTGGTGGGCCTCAATGTGAAGGCCTTCAACGGAATGTCCTATGTATGGGCTCAGATGCTCTACTTGCTCGCCGGAGTGTTACTCGCCGGCGTGACCAGTCAGCCCACCGCATACATGGGAAACACCTACCTGCTGCCGTCGGTAGCAGTGGTGGTGCTCGGTGGAACCTCGCTTCTTGGTGGGCGAGGCTTCCCACTGGCCACCGTGTTGGCCGCTTTGTTCTTGCGTCAGCTCGACCAGTTCGTGTTGGCGCTTGGCGTGCCGTACGCCGTGCGCACGCTCGTGCAAGCCGCTGCGTTTGTCATTGGTGTAGCGATCTACACCATCGACTGGGCAGAGGTGCGCAGAAGATTTCAGTCGGTGAACCGTTCATCGTCTGGAAAAGAACACTCGTAGCAAAGCTGCATACGAGTGTCACCGTGTGGCACACCGTGTCCCACAACTAACCAATGGAGGAAGATCACATGATCACACGTCAACGCAAAGTCTTGCAGGCGCTTGCCGCTGCAGGAATTGCTGGTTTGGCGCTTTCCGCTTGCTCCGCAGGCGGCGGCACCACCGCAACTGACGACGCTGCTACCGACACTGCCGCTTCGGAGTCGACTGACGCCGCTGCTGGCGATGTTCCCTCGTGGTGTGGACCCGAAGAAATCACCTTCGGTCTGCTCGACGGCTTTGGTGGAAACAGCTGGCGTCTTGTCACCACCGCAAGTGGTGAAGAAGAGGCCAAGAAGTGCCCCAGCGTCACTGAGTACCTTTACGCAGATGGCCAGGGAGACACCCAGAAGGCAATCTCTGACATCCAGTCCATGGTCGCAACCGGCGTAGACGCCATGGTTGTGTTCCCAGACGCTGGTGAAGCAATGCTTCCTGCTCTGCGCAGCGCCTATGAAGCAGGCGTTGTGACCGTTCCTTACCGTGTTGATCCAGGTGGAGAAGACGGCGTCGACTACGACGTATGGATCGGTGCCGACTTCGTTCAGTCTGGTAAGGACTGGGCTGAGTGGACTCTCGCCAACTTCCCCGACGGCGCAAAGATCCTCTTCTTGAGTGGTCCTGCCGGAAACAGCCAGGGTGAAGACGAAGCTGCGGGCGCAAAGGAACTCCTGAGCGACCCTAAGTACGAATTCATTGGTGAGCAGCCATTCGAGGTCACCAACTGGGACCCCGCGCTGACCCAGCAGGTTCTTACTGCTGCAATCGCTAAGTACCCAGAGATCGACATCATCTTCTCTGACTTCGGTCCTTCCCTCGTGGGAGCTCTTCCTGAGTTCACCAAGAGCGGTCGTCCGATTCCTGCACTTGCTACCTCTGACGGTAACCTCCTGGGTTGCTTCTGGGCTGAGCAGCAGGACGCTGGAAACGGCTTCGAGATGATGAGCGTTGCAACCGGTAACGACAACGTGCGTCTGGCTGTCCAGACCGCGATTGCTCTGGCTACCGGTGGTGAAGTTCCTGAAAAGGGCAACGGATTCATCCACCCCAAGTTCGAGGACTCGATCTCGGGTAGCCCATCACCAGTGACCTGCCGCGACGACCTGCCAGGAGACATTTACCTCTCGGCACAGCTCGACGCAGACACTCAGGCATCGCTGCTGAAGTAGTACCCCTTGTGACTGTTCTGGGGCGGGCTCGACCCGCCCCAGAACAGCCCACACTTAAGACTTTCTAGAGAACAGGCCCCCCATGTCTTCAGGCGCATCTTCGGACACTCCAATCCTTGAGCTGATTGGTATCTCCAAGAACTTCTCCGGCGTTCCCGCATTGACCGATGTCTCCCTCGACATTCGTCCCGCGGAAGTACACGCACTCCTGGGAGAAAACGGTGCGGGCAAGTCCACCCTGATGAACATCGCCACGGGAACACTGCAGCCAAGTGCTGGAGAAATCCGTTTCGAGGGTAAAGAAATTGATGAGCTCAGCCCCCATGAGGCCACAGAGCTAGGAATCGCCATCGTCCACCAGCACCCCGCTGTGATGCCAGACCTCACCGTATTGGAAAACG